>OLQC01000992.1_pt1 | contig 25477 bp, 22 predicted proteins | sample 1672471 | NCBI WGS metagenome assembly OLQC01 (sample SAMEA3136689, study PRJEB25190) | human gut metagenome | biome: human gut; feature: human-associated habitat; material: faeces | place: Austria | collected 2013 | reverse complement strand
CCTTGCGGAGCGTTTTTTACTTTACAGGAAAGCAATTTCCTGTAAAGTAAAAAAGTGAAAGCTGCCACAAATGTGACAGCTTTCTATCTTATTAGTTGTACTTACGTTTTCTTGCAGCTTCCGACTTTTTCTTACGTTTAACACTTGGTTTCTCGTAATGCTCTCTTTTACGGATTTCCTGCTGGATACCAGCTTTCGCACAGTTTCTTTTGAATCTGCGTAAAGCGCTATCTAACGTCTCGTTTTCTTTTACGATTACATTTGACATTGTCTCACACCTAACCTCCCTCCAGTTGCGTATTGTGCATATTCAACTGTTTGGGTAATTTTATTGCACTACCAAAGATTATAGCATAATTTTCCCGTACGTCAACCGTTTTTTTGCTGTTTTTCCAATTTTCCGGAAAATATTTTTAATTCAGTATATTTTATGCTAACTGCTGTGCAAGAACAGTCTTTGCTTCTATCAAAGCATCTTTGATGCCAGCCGGATTCTTACCACCAGCCTGGGCCATATTTGGACGGCCACCGCCGCCTCCGCCAACCTTCGCAGCAATTCCCTTGATGAGGTTACCGGCATGTGCACCCTTGCCCATTGCTTCCTCAGTTGCCATTGCAACAAGATTTACTTTGCCATCACAATCAGAAGCTAATACGATAACACCTTCGCCAAGCTTCTCTTTGAGCTGGTCTCCTAAGTCTCTTAAACCATTCATATCTACACCGGAAACGCTGGTTGCTAAAAGTTTCACACCAGCTACTTCCTCCACCTGATTCATAACATCACCTAATGCATCCTTTGCCGCTTTGCTCTTTAAGGATTCATTTTCAGACTGTAATGCTTTTACTTCGCCTAATACATGATTTACACGCTCAACAAGATTTGCAGGTGTCGCTTTTAATAATTTTGCAGCCTCTTTTAAGGTTTCTTCTAACTGGTCATAATATTCAAATACACCTTTGGATGTCAGGGCTTCAATTCTTCTGACACCAGCCTGGATTCCAGCCTCGGAAACAATCTTAAATGCCTGGACTGCACTTGTATTGCTTACATGGGTACCACCGCAAAGCTCGGTAGAAAAATCTCCCATTTTTACAACACGGACGTTATCACCGTATTTCTCACCAAATAATGCCATTGCACCGGTCTTCTTTGCATCCTCTAAAGACATTACTTCTGTTATAACAGGAAGTGCTTCTGCAATTTTCTGGTTTACAATGTCTTCCACTTTGGTAATCTCATCTGCTGTCATTGCTGAGAAATGTGTAAAGTCAAATCTTAATCTGTGCTCGTCTACATAAGAACCGGACTGCTGTACATGGGTACCAAGTACTTCTCTTAAGGCTTCCTGAAGAAGATGTGTTGCACTGTGGTTCTTTCCGATTGCAAGTCTTCTGTCTACATCAATGGAAAGTTCTACTTCATCACCGGTCTTAATCATTCCCTTGGTAACTTTACCAATATGTCCGACTTTGCCGCCAAGCATCTTTACGGTATCTTCTACTTCAAAGACAAAGCTTCCGTCCTTGCTGCTGATAACACCGGTATCTGCTACCTGTCCACCCATGGTTGCATAGAATGGAGTCTTCTCTACGAAAATAGTTCCAATCTCACCATCGGATAAAGCTTCTGTGATTTCAGTCTCAGTAGTCATTACTGTAATCTTGGAAGTATAAGTATTGTTCTCATATCCGACAAATTCAGTTGTAATACCTGGGTCGATGGATTCATATACGGTAACATCTGCACCCATGTAGTTGGTTACTTTTCTTGCTTTTCTTGCTTTCTCTCTCTGCTCTTCCATTGCAGCCTTAAATCCGGCTTCATCAATGGTAAATCCTTTTTCTTCTAAGATTTCCTGGGTCAGGTCAAGAGGGAATCCGTAAGTATCGTAAAGCTTGAAAGCATCCGCTCCGGATAATTCTTTCTTTCCTTCTTTTTCCAGCTTGTCCTGCATCTCTGCTAAGATAGCAAGTCCCTGATCAATTGTTTTATTGAATTTTTCTTCTTCCTGGGATAATACCTTGAAGATGAAATCTTTCTTCTCTTCTAATTCCGGATAACCATCCTTGCTCTCATGAATAACAGTATCACTGAGTTTTGCTAAGAACAGTCCGTCAATTCCAAGTAATCTGCCATGTCTTGCAGCGCGCCGAATCAGTCTTCTTAAAACATAACCTCTTCCCTCGTTACTTGGCATAATTCCGTCAGATACCATAAAGGTTACAGACCGGATATGGTCTGTAATCAGACGGATAGAAACATCATCTAATGCATCCTGCTGATAAGTCTTTCCTGATAATTCACAAATCTTATCACGGATTGCTTTCATAGTATCAATATCAAATACGGAGTCTACATCCTGCATAACAACTGCCAGACGCTCTAATCCCATTCCGGTATCAATATTTTTCTGGGAAAGCTCGGTATAACCACCTTTGCCATCTCCTTCGAACTGTGTAAATACGTTGTTCCATACTTCCATGAAACGGTCGCACTCACATCCTACTTTACAGTCAGGACTTCCACAGCCATATTTTTCTCCACGGTCATAATAGATTTCAGAACATGGTCCGCAAGGTCCTGCACCATGCTCCCAGAAGTTATCACATTCTCCGGTTTCCGGGTCACGATAGAATCTGGTAATTTTCTCTGCCGGAACACCGACTTCTTTAGTCCAGATTTCAAATGCTTCTTCGTCTTCTCCATAAATAGATGGATACAGACGCTCCGGGTCAAGCTCTAACACTTTTGTTAAGAATTCCCATGACCATGCAATTGCTTCATGTTTGAAATAATCACCAAAAGAGAAGTTTCCAAGCATCTCAAAGAAGGTAAGATGTCTTGCTGTCTTACCTACATTTTCAATATCTCCGGTACGAATACATTTCTGACAGGTTGTCACTCTTCTTCTCGGCGGAATCTCCTGTCCTGTAAAATATGGCTTTAATGGAGCCATACCAGCATTGATAAGCAGAAGACTGTTATCATTATGTGGTACTAAAGAAAAGCTCTTCATTGCCAGATGTCCTTTGCTCTCAAAGAATTCAAGATACATTCTTCTTAAGTCATTTACTCCGTATTTCTTCACAATAATTCCTCCAAAAAACTATTTTTCTTCCTTTTTATCTTCATGTAATGCCAGTTCCTTTGCATCTTTCCGTTTCCGCAGTGCAATACCTGTAAACACACCGAGAACTGCAATTGCAACCAGAATCACAAAAATAACTACATACTGTAAAAAACTGCCTCCAAATGCGAGAAATTTATCCATACATTCTTCCTCCTGTTTTTAACTTCGGGAACCACTTTTTACCGATTTCCCGTGTAATGAAATTGTTTCCTTCCCCTAAGCAGGAAACGTATTAAGTATAGACCAATTAATGGCATAATTCAAGAATTTCATTTGAGATTGTCCATATCAAATACCTGATTTTCTTTTTCGATATCCATGATTCGGTCCGTATACAAATGATTATCACATTTTTGCTTGTATTTTTCAATGGCAGAATAATCCTGCCACATATGCATCGGGAATACATAATCAGCTTCTACATTTTTCATAAAATAAGCCAAACCAAGGTCAGTATACACACCAAGTCTCGGGTCTAAAACCACAAATGCCACATTAATATGCTCACCTTCTAACTTGCGTATCTGGTGTCTATAGTCCCGCTCCATCTTGCCATTAATCAGCTCTCCCACATGCTCCATCTTCCAGTTATGAAGGTCTCCTGCATGATAAATGGTCTTGCCACAGGTCTTTACCAGAAACGCCACACCGGCATCCGTGGAACGAAGGGTTTTTACCTTCACTTTTCCGATTTCATATTTCTTATCCGGAATGACATATTCGATACATTTCTTTGCCCGCTCCGGAATACCGTGTTTTTTCATAAAATTCGGACTCATTTTTGTATCTTTTGACAAAATAAAATGAATGTCTTCATAATCCTCTGCCAGTTTTAAAATATTCATATCAAAGTGGTCCTGATGCTTATGGCTTGCAAAGAAATAAATGGATTTGTCTTTGTCAAATACCGGAAGCACTCCGGTAAAAGTATAACCGGTTACACGGTTTCCTTCAAAATAATCAAATATCAAAACCACATCTTCCATTTCCACCACAAAACAGCTATGATGTACAAATATTACTTTCATATCGTTCCTCTCATTTCATTCTGCCAATAATTTCATTTGCTTTCCGGTATATTTCTTCCGGTTCAAATCCAATCTGAAATGTGTTATCTTCATAAAGAATTTGTCCATTTACCATGGTAAGCTTTACATTCTGTTTGCTTCCGCTGTATACAATATTCCTGACGAGATTATTTTCCGGCTGCATATTCGGCTGTTTTAAATCAAGCATAATTAAATCTGCTTTCTTTCCCTCTGCCAGACTATCGCATTCATTTAATCCCATGGCAGCAGCTCCTCCTGTCGTTGCCATATAAAGTACTTCTTCCGCACCAACACAGGCTGCATCCTTTTCTCTGACCTTTGCCAGACCGGTAGTTAAAAACATTTCCCGGAACATATCAAGGCAGTTGTTACTTGCCGGGCCATCTGTTCCGATAGCAAGATTAATTCCCTCTTTTATAAAGCGGTCAATCGGTGCGATTCCGCTTGCCAGCTTCAGATTCGATGCAGGATTCGTTACTGCCGTAAGATTTCTCTTTCGAAAAATTTCAAAATCCTCATCTTCAAAATATACACAGTGATAACCACCGCCGCCATATTGAAACATTCCAAGCTCTTCCATCAGCCGGGTCGGTGTCATTCCATAACGCTCCTTACACTGTTCTACTTCAAGTGCAGTCTCGGAATTATGGAAATATACCGGTGCATGCAGCTTTTCGGATAATGCTGCCACCTGTTTTAAGTGCTCTTTTGAGGTGGTATATTCCGCATGAAATCCCGGCACATAACCGGTTAAGTCACTCATTTCATTGACTTTATGATAAATTTCTTCCATCTCTTCAATGGAGCTTGTGAAATCATTGAAGCTGCTGACCTGCATGGTCCGGAATCCACAGTCTATGGAAGCCTTTGCAATTGTCTCTGGAAAGAAATACATATCAAAATTTGAAGTGATGCCACTGGTCAGATATTCCATGATGCCTAGTATGCTGAGCCAGTATATATCATCTGCCGTAAGCAGTGCCTCTTTCGGAAATACCTGCTTTGTCAGCCAGTCCTGTAATGGCAGGTCATCCGCATAGGAACGTAAAAATGTCATAGCCGTATGGGTATGGGCATTTTTAAATCCCGGCAGCAGCAGGTTTTTCTCTGCGTCAATTTCCCTGTCCCAAAGAATCATTCCTGCCGGCTCTTTTTCAAAAACACGTTCCGTATCAAGGCCATCCCCGATATAGATAATCTCATTCTTCTTTACCCACAATTCCCCGGTTATCACCTGAAAAGAATGTCCCTCTGACGGCACTAAGATTCTGGCATTGTAAAAACGTATATTCATACGCAATCCCCTCCTTATCTTCTACCTTCTCCTGATAGATATCTGCCTCTTATATTTAATTTCTATAGCTGCCTCCCGCGCTATACCATTTTCTTACAGAAATGTTTTCATACCGGTAATAGAATCGGTCACCAGCTTTTTAAACAATGGTGCAACACGATCTGCTGTCTCCTGAACTTCACGGTGTGTCAGTGAAAATGGTGAAATTCCTGCCGCGAGATTTGAAATACAGGAAATACCGCAGATTTTCATCCCCATATGATTTGCTGCAATGGCTTCACAGGCTGTACTCATGCCTACCGCATCTGCCCCCAGTACACGGCACATGGAAATCTCCTGTGGTGTTTCAAAATTCGGTCCTGATAACTGCAGGTAAGTGCCTTCCCGAAGCGGAATATCTGCTTCAATGGCAGCTTTTCGGATTATTTTCTGTAAATCCTCATCATAGATATGGCTCATATCCGGGAACCTTTCCCCCAGTTCATCGATATTTGCCCCGATTAAAGGAGATGGTACAAAGCAGCCAATCTGCCCGGTAATCATCATCAGATCTCCGGCTTTCATTCCCTGCTGTATTCCCCCTGCAGCATTGGTAAGAAAGAGTACCTTTGCTCCCATCATTTTCATTAATCTTGTTGGCAGCACAACATCCTGCATGGAATAACCTTCGTAATAATGCACACGTCCCTGCATACATACTACCGGCACATCCCCTACATAACCGAATACGAAGCGCCCCTTATGCCCCAGTACCGTTGATACCGGAAACCCTTCGATATCGTGATAATCAAGCACTGCTTCCACCTTCATATTCGTGTCAGCATAATCTCCTAATCCGGAGCCTAAAATCAATGCTGCCTGTGGTTTAAAATCAATCTTATCTTCAAAACATGCATAACATTTTAAAAGCTTTTCATATACTTCGTTCATGCTCCTCACTCCTTTTAACAATTATACCTTCCTATGTATTAAAAATCAAATAAAGAAAGCTGGTTCGATTCCGGCAGGTCCCCGAATAATCCAAGGTCTCCCATCAGATCAATTACGGTCTTACTAACTTTGGTCCGTTGCCTGAAATCATCCTTGGATAGAAAAGGACCATCCTTGGCAGCCTCTACCACTGCCTCTGCCGCCTTCTCGCCAAGACCATCTATCGTACTTAAGGCAGGCATCAGTTTGCCATCAATAATCTGGAAACGGGATGCCTGGGCTTTATATAAATCAATGGTCCAGAACTCATAGCCTCTTGCATACATTTCCTGCACAATACGCATATCCTTATAGGTATCCTGCTCCTTCTTCGATAGTGAATCCTTTCGTTTCTCATAATCACGCATGAAGTAATTCAGCTTATCCTTTCCCTGACACATAAGCTCATAACTGAATCCGGTTGCACGGATGGAAAAGTATGCTGCATAATATGCCAGCGGATAAAATACCTTACAGTAAGCAATACGCCACGCCATCATAACGTATGCCGCCGCATGGGCCTTCGGGAACATATACTTAATCTTCTTACAGGACCAGATATACCAGTCCGGTACGCCGTGGGCAGTCATTTCTTCCTCCCACTCCGGTTTTAAGCCCTTTCCCTTACGGACAGACTCCATAATGGTAAAGGATTCCTCACTGTCAAGTCCCATACTGATAAGATAAATCATGATATCATCACGGGTACAGATTGCCGTAGAAATGGTTGCTTTTCCCTCTTCAATCAATGTCTGGGCATTTCCTAACCATACATCCGTACCGTGTGACAGACCTGCAATTCGAATCAGATGGGAAAAGGACTGCGGGTCTGCGTCAATTAACATCTGCATCGCAAAGTCTGTTCCAAACTCTGGAATTCCAAGTGCTCCAAGTGTACAGTTTGTCAACATATCCGGTGTAATACTCAGTGCACTGGTATTCTTAAATAAGGACATGACGGACTTATCATCCAGCGGAATCTTCTGTGCATCAATTCCGGTTAAGTCCTCAAGCATACGGATCATGGTCGGATCGTCGTGTCCGAGAATATCAAGCTTTAATAAGTTGTGATCAATGGAATGGTACTCAAAATGAGTCGTAATAATATCGGTTGTCATATCGTTGGCAGGATGCTGAATCGGTGTAAAGGAATAAATCTCTTCCCCCACCGGCAATACTACGATACCTCCCGGATGCTGTCCGGTGGTCCGGTGGATTCCCACGCAGCCCTGCACAATCCGGTCTATCTCACAATTTCTCTTATGCACACCATGCTCTTCATAATAATTCTTTACATAACCGAATGCGGTTTTATCTGCCAGCGTACCAATGGTTCCGGCACGGAAAGTCTGTCCCGCACCAAAAATTACTTCTGTATATTTATGGGATTTACTCTGGTAATCACCGGAGAAATTAAGATCAATATCCGGCTCTTTATTTCCCTTAAATCCAAGGAATGTTTCAAATGGAATATCAAAACCGGCTTTCACTAACGGCTTGCCACAGTTCGGACACCGCTTATCCGGCATGTCACAACCGGACTGTCCGCCATATTTCTTTACTTCCGGCGAATCAAAATCACTGTAATGACAGTGGGCACAGTAATAATGCGGTGCCAGCGGATTTACCTCCGTGATTCCGGACATGGTTGCCGCAAAAGAAGAACCTACGGATCCACGGGAACCTACCAGATAACCATCCTCATTTGATTTCCAAACCAGCTTCTGGGCAATGATATACATTACCGCATAACCGTTTCCGATGATGGATTTTAACTCCCGCTCCAATCGCTCCGATACGATTTCCGGCAAATCCTCTCCATACATCTCATGTGCCTTGTTATAGCAGATATCACGCAGCATCTGGTCGGAATTTTCAATCACCGGCGGACATTTATCCGGACGAACCGGAGAAATGCGCTCGCACATATCTGCAATCTTATTGGTATTATCGATAACGACTTCTTTCGCTTTCTCACTGCCTAAATAGCTGAATTCCTCCAACATTTCTTCTGTGGTACGAAGATATAGCGGAGCCTGCTCATCGGCATCCTTAAAGCCTTTACCAGCCAGAATAATCCGGCGGTATACCTCATCCTCCGGGTCCATAAAATGCACATCACAGGTTGCCACAACCGGCTTATGGAATTCTTCTCCTAATTTTACAATCCGGCGGTTAATGTCCTTTAATTCATCCATGGTGGAAATCGGTGCTTTTTCATCTTTTATCATAAATGCATTATTTCCAAGAGGCTGGATTTCAAGGTAATCATAAAACTTCACCAGACGGATAATCTCTTCCTGCGGCCGTCCCTGTAAAATTGCCTGATAAAGTTCTCCCGCCTCACAGGCAGAACCAATCAGTAAGCCTTCCTTGTGTTTTAAGTATTCGCTCTTTGGAATTCTCGCCCTCTGATGGAAATAATCAAGGTGGGATAAGGATATCAGCTTATAGAGATTCACACGACCCAGATCATTCGTTGCAAGAATAATAGCATGATGGGTCGGCATCTTCATAACGGTCTCTTTGCTGACATGTCCCTCGGCATTTAATTCATCCAGTGTATTGATGCCACGGTCAGCAAGCATTTTTACAAACTTTTCGAATATTTCAGCGGTACATGCTGCATCGTCTACCGCACGGTGATGATTCTCCAGCGAAATATTTAATGCCCTTGCTACGGTATCCAGCTTAAAACGGTTCAGATTCGGCAGCAGCATTCGTGCCATGGCAACGGTATCTGCAATGGTAAAATCATAAGGAATGCTTAAACGGTCACAGTTATATTTGATAAAACTCATATCAAAATCAGCATTGTGTGCTACCATAACAGCACCATCACAGAAGGCTAAGAACTCCGGCATAACTTCTGCAATCACCGGTGCCGTAATTACCATATCATCTTTGATTCCGGTCAGATTTTCAATGTGGAACGGAATCGGCACTTCCGGATTAACAAAAGTGGAAAAACGCTCGGTTATATTCCCCTTTTCTACTTTTACCGCACCAATTTCAATAATTTTATTTACCAGCGGTGAAAATCCGGTGGTCTCTATATCGAATACCACATAGGTATCCTGCAGGGACTGATTCTTTGAATTTTCTACAATGTCCTTTAAGTCATCCACAAGATAAGCTTCCACACCATAGATAATCTTAAAGTCCGGGTCATCCGGCAGTGCATGGTTTGCAATCGGGAATGCCTGGACATTTCCATGATCGGTAATCGCCAGTGCCTTATGTCCCCACTTATATGCCCTTTTTACCAGATCTCCTACATCAGTAACACCATCCATGTCACTCATCTTGGTATGGCAATGAAGCTCTACTCTCTTTAACGGGCTGTTGTCCATTCTTATTGTAGTAAAATCAGGGATTTTCTTAATTCCGACAATGGAGCCGATGGTCAGCTCACTGTCAAATTTATCAATGGTCGTTACACCTTTAATTTTAAGAAATGCTCCCTTTTTCAAATCTCCCATCAGTTCCGGTAGATTCTCATTTTTTGTAAAGATTTTAAGCACAATGGAATCCGTAAAATCCGTTACTGACATAATGATAATTGTCTTTTCACCACGGATTTCTCTTGTATCTAATGTCATTATCTGTCCACGGATGACAACTTCTCCCATTTCACCTACGATGGTCTCAATCGGAATTGCATCCTCTTCAAAATCACGGCCATAAATAACATCCGGATTGTCTGATTTTTTAACAAAATCTCTTCTCTGGAAGGAAGATTTTCCCTTGAAATCCTTTCCGCCGGAAAAGTTATTCTTTCCAGCAGCAGGCACTGCTCCTGTGCCTTCTGCACCGGTGGTCTGATTTTTTTCCGGGACAGCAGGAACTTTTTCTGTCTTCGCTGCTTCTGCATTCCGCTGTGCTTCTGCCTCTTTTATTGCAGGCTGTTCCATGCCATCCGTATTCTGCGTTCTTGCTGCTGCAGTACGTGCCACGATATGGGCAACCTCTGTTTCAATCTGGCTGTCTGCGCTCTTTAAATAATCATTTTCTGCCGGTTTCTCATACTGTGGCTCAATCATTAATTTTAATCCACAACGTTCGCAGATGATTTTTTCTAAGATATCAATCAGTTCATTGCTCCGCTCTGTGGCAATAATAGTATCCTCTAAAGTAAGAATCATATGGTCTTCCCGGTCAAATTCCATTTTGCTGCAGCGCATCAGATTATAGAGCAATACGCTGTAATTGCGAATCTCTTCTAAAATACTCTCCCGGTATACCGCCATCAGTTTTTCCGGTGTATACTGGCTGGATAAATTAAATTTTTCTATGATTTTAACAGCTACCTCCTTGTGCGGAAATAGCTGTTGTCTGATTTCTTGTTCAATATGATAGATTTCCGGTTTTGGAATTAGCCTTGTACTCTCTAAATAAATCCGCAATGCATTCTGTGCGGAATTCGATGCCACTTTTGTAATCTCTGTTTCTTTCAAAAGTGCACTCATCTCTCCGGTAATCTTTAATGTTGGAAAAACTTCAAAAAACAGTTTTGCCATAATTTTTCCTACTCCTTATTCCAGTTCAAAAGTTCCTTTCTTAATTCACTTAAGAGCTGATTCTCCGGTACTTTACGGTCTATCTGACCATGCTTTATAATTAGTCCTTCTCCCACACCGCCGGCAATTCCGATATCGGCTTCCTTTGCTTCTCCCGGTCCGTTGACTACACAGCCCATAACAGCAACCTTGATGTCTAAAGGAATGTCCGCTACCATATCCTCTACCTGATTTGCCAGTTCGATTAAGTTGATTCTTGTTCTTCCACAGGTCGGACAGGATACAACTTCTATGCCACCTTTACGAAGCCCTAAAGTTCTTAAAATCAGTTTTGCTGATTTAATTTCTTCTAACGGATCTCCGGTTAATGAAACACGAATGGTATCTCCGATTCCCTGATTTAAAATCAGTCCCAGTCCAATAGAGGATTTAATATTTCCACTGATAATCGTTCCTGCCTCTGTAATTCCCACATGCAGTGGATGATCGGTTTGCTCAGCAATCAGTTCATGGGCTTTTACACACATCATAACATCTGAAGATTTGATACTGATAACGAGATTGTCATATCCCATATCTTCAATAAGATGCACTTTATCCAAAGCACTTTCTACAATGCCTTCTGCGGTAACACCATGATATTTTTCTACTAAATCCTTTTCCAGTGAACCGCTGTTGACTCCCACACGGATTGGAATATTTCTTTCCTTTGCTACGTCTACCACAGCCTGCACACGCTCTTTGCTTCCGATGTTGCCCGGATTGATTCTGATTTTATCTGCTCCATGCTCCATGGCAGCAATAGCCAGCCGGTAATCAAAATGAATATCTGCAACCAGTGGTATTGCTATCTGCTTCTTAATCTCAGTCAATGCTTCTGCGGCTTCCATTGTCGGCACCGCACAGCGGATGATATCACAGCCTGCCGCTGCCAGACGGTTAATCTGCTCTACGGTTGCTTTTACATCCTCTGTCTTTGTATTGGTCATTGACTGTATCAGGATTGGATTTTTTCCACCGATGATACGGTCTCCTATTTTTACCACTTTCGTATCTTTTCGTTCCATGATTGCTTTTCCTCCTGTGCAGGATTATTTAAAATAATTTTCGAATATCATTAAACATAACAAGCACCATCAATGCCAGAAGCAGCATCAGTCCGACAAAATGAACCATGCCCTCTTTGTCCGGATCCACCCGTTTCTTTCTGACGGCTTCTATAATCAGAAATACCAGTCTTCCTCCGTCTAATGCCGGTAATGGAAGCAGGTTCATAATTCCAAGATTGGCAGTCAGCATTATGGAATAATTAATTAATGTCAATACCACCGATAGCGTTCCAGCTGACTTGCTCTCGTCATAAGTATCACCAATATTCTTTACAATACCTACCGGTCCCGAAAGTTCATTGACACTGACTCTTCCGGTCACTAACATCTTCAAGCTGTCCATGGTAACTTCTATCCAGTATTTCACTTCATATACGCTATATTTTATAGTCTCAAAAATATTACCCCGCTCACGCATGGTATTTCCATAGATTCCAAAGAGATTTCTTCCTGCTTCTTCATTATATTTCGGGCTGATGGTACAGGTATATTCCTCTCCATCTCTTTCATAGGTCACTTCCAGATTCTCATTGGAATGAAACAGCGTGTAAACACTTACTTCACGATAAATATGAATGTTCTTTCCATTGATTTCTTTAATGATATCTCCAGCCTGAAGTCCTGCTTCCTCTGCCGGATATCCTTCCATCACACCTTTTACCTCCGGCCGGTCAAATCCGGCTGTCCCGATAACAATCAGTGCCAGAAGGAATGCCAGAATAAAGTTAAAAACCGGTCCTGCCGCTACAACTGCTATTCTCGCCCATACGGACTTGCTGTTAAAGGAGCCTTCACTTTCCGACTCTCCGTCTTCTCCTTCCATCATACATGCTCCACCAAAAGGCAGCAGTTTTATGGAATATTTTGTCTCTCCCTTTGTAATTCCAAATAGCGTTGGTCCAAGTCCCAGACAAAATTCATTTACTTTGATTTTATTTTTCTTTGCCAGCAAAAAATGTCCCAGTTCATGAAAAATAATAATAAAACTGAACATTAAGATTGCAATGATTATTTTCAATCTACCACCTGCTCTCTATATACTCATACGCAGCCTGCTCTGTTGCAAGGATTTCTTCTACGGACGGACTGGCATTATAGGTACACTGCTCCATACACGCCTGTGCGATTTCCGGAATCTCTAAGAAACGAATCTTTCCGTCTAAGAACATTGCTACCGCTCTCTCATTTGCTGCATTAAAAGCAGTCGGAATGTTACCGCCCTTTCTGCAGGCTTCATAAGCCAGCTTCAATCCATAAAAAGTCTCCATATCCGGCTCTTCCAATGTAATTGCCTTCATTTTCCAGAAATCAAGCCGGTCTCCACTTAAGTGTAACCGGTTCGGATAATACAGGGCATACTGGATTGGAAGCCGCATATCTGCTGTTCCAAGCTGTGCAATGACTGCACCGTCTTCATACTCTACCATAGAATGTATGATACTCTGTGGTTGTACTACAACCTGAATCTGGTCTGCATTTACATCAAACAGCCATTTTGCTTCAATGACTTCAAGTCCCTTATTTATCATGGTTGCGGAATCAATAGTGATTTTACGTCCCATGCTCCAATTCGGATGCTTCAATGCATCTTCCACTTTTACCTGTTCTAATTCCGCCCGCTTCTTTCCACGGAATGGTCCGCCGGAAGCTGTCAAAAGGATTTTTGCAATTTTATTGTCTCCAGCTCCCTGCAGAGACTGAAAGATTGCACTGTGTTCACTGTCCACTGGAAGGATTTTCACATTACATTCCTTTGCCAGCGGCATAATAATATGTCCTGCGGTAACTAAAGTCTCCTTATTAGCTAGTGCAATGTCCTTTCCTGCTTTCATAGCGGCTATGGTCGGACGGATACCAAGCATACCCACAATGGCAGTTACAAGAATCTCTGCTTTCTCTTCCGTTGCTACTTCTAAAAGTCCTTCCATCCCGGAAGCCACCTTTACCTTCAAATCTGCAATCCTTGTCCGAAGCTCAATCGCGTCCTCTTCTGCCCATACAGCAACCAAAGCCGGATGAAACTCCCGGATCTGTTCTTCTAATTTTGCAATATTATGTCCTGCCGCAAGTGCAGTTACTTCAATATCTCCATGTTCTCTTACAACAGAAAGTGTCTGGGTTCCAATGGAACCAGTGGAACCTAAAATTGCAATCTTCTTCATGCTTCCTCCTACTTGCCAATCAGATATAATGCAAGATAATAAATAATTGGCGCTGTAAATATTACACTGTCAAAACGATCTAAGATTCCACCATGGCCAGGAATCAGTTTGCCATAATCTTTAATGTCATAATTACGTTTGATTGCAGATGCAGTCAGGTCTCCAATCATAGATATGATTGCCCCAATCGCACAAATCATGCAAAGCATAATGATATCACGGTTGGTGCTTCCCATAGAGCCCTGGAAAACAAAGCAATAAATCAGGGTTAATAACGCTGCTCCCACTACTCCGCCAACAGCTCCTTCCCAGGATTTCTTCGGAGAAAGCACCGGTGCCATCTTGTGTTTTCCAATCAGCACACCCACGCAGTATGCACAGGTATCGCAGCCCCAGGAGCATAAGAAAATTAACCATACAATATAAGCTCCACCCGGTAGCATTCTGGTCTGATATACATAAGAAAGCATCACCGATACATAAAATACACCAAAAAATGCTGCTAACATCTGCTCGGTATGATATTTCGGATAAGAAAATACATATACAAACATCAGCACTACCAAAAGTGCGATGACAAATAACATCATATCCGGAATAAACTGAAATTTCAGATTGCAATAATATACAATCGTTGCCAGTCCGCCGACGACACCGGCACAGCTTTTTTCAATTTTAAACACACGATACAGTTCATACAATCCAATCAAAGAAATAATTCCGGTTACTGCCAGCAGCAAATCATTTCCGGTAATAATGAATACCAGTGCCAGAATTACCAGCACGATTCCACTTAATAATCTTGTCTTAAACATATTACTCCTCCTCTATCTTTCCATATCTCCGGTCTCTTCCGCTGTAATCCTCTACTGCTTTACGCAGTTCTTCCGGTGTAAAGTCCGGCCATGGAACCTCTGTAAAATATAACTCACTATAAGCAAACTGCCACAGCAAGAAGTTGGAAAGCCGCTGTTCTCCACTGGTGCGGATCATAAGATCAGGATCCGGGATATCTTTCGTATCAAGATAGGATGCATATTTCTCTTCGGTAATCTCCTCTGCCGAAATACCATCCTGCCACATTTTCTTCATTCCACGGATCATTTCATCTCTTGCTCCATAATTAATGGCAATCTGTAAATTCAGTCCCGTATTATGGGCAGATTCTCTTTCCAATACAGCAATCTGCTGCTGGAATTTATCATCCAGCCGGCTGGTATCTCCGATTACACGGACTCTCATATTATTCTTGTCCGCTGTCTTTATACAGTTCTTAAGATAACTGCTCAAAAGCTTCATCAAGGCATCTACTTCATTCTGTGGACGGTTCCAGTTCTCTGTGGAAAATGCATACATGGTTACATATTCTATGCCCAGATCATGCGCTGCTTTACAGATAACTTCAACATTCTTTGCCCCCATGGTATGTCCATAGTTTCTTGGCATTCCTCTTTTCTTTGCCCAGCGTCCGTTTCCATCCAGAATAATTGCAACATGTTTTGGAATCTTCATCTTTGTTCTCCTTTTTACAGATGTTTACAACATAAAAGGGGACACGGCAATCGCGCTATGTCCCCATATGTGTCGTACATGGATAAGATTATACCGTAAGGATTTCCTTTGTCTTTTCCTCTACTGCACCATCAATTTTTGCAATATATTTATCCGTAATTTTCTGAGTATCGTTTTCTAATTCTTTTAATTCATCCTCAGATACTTCATTTGCTTTGTTCTGTTTCTTGAATGCATCATTGGCATCCCTTCTGATATTACGGATTGCCACCTTTGCATTCTCACCTTTTTTCTTAATATCCTTTGCCAGTTCTTTACGTCTTTCCTCGGTAAGCTCCGGGAATACAAGACGGATTACTTTACCATCGTTGGTTGGATTTAAGCCTAAATCAGATGTTAAAATTGCTTTTTCAATCTCTTTTACAAGAGATGCTTCCCAAGGCTGGATCTGAATCATTCTTGGCTCCGGAACATTGATATTTGCCACCTGCTGTAACGGGGTCGGTGTTCCATAATAATCTACGGTAATTCTGTCTAAGATATGCGGATTCGCTCTTCCTGCCCGGATAGTTGCATATTCTTCCACAAGATTCTCGTATGATTTCTGCATTTTCTCTTCATATGGGGTTAATCTGCTATCCATAAATAATCTCCTTTATTATACAGTCACTTTCGTGCCGTTAAATTTTCCGCTCATTGCATTTACAATGCTGTCCGGCTCATTTAATCCGAATACATACATTGGCATTTTATTTTCCATACACATAATAGATGCGGTTAAATCTACTACTGCAAGCTTCTTATCAATCACTTCCTGAATGGATACCTCATCATATTTCTTTGCTGCCGGATTTACCTTCGGGTCACTGTCATAGACACCGTCAATGGCTTTTGCCAGGAAAATGCCCTCTGCATCCATTTCAATGGCACGGAGTACAATTCCGGTATCTGTTGAAAAATAAGGATGTCCTGTTCCACCTGCAAAAAATACTACCATTCCTTTTTCAAAATATTTATTGGCACGGTCTTTTGAGAAAAGTTTGGTCATGCTTCCACACTCAAACGGAGTCAGAATCTGTGTCATCATTCCAACAGAACGGAAGATTTCAGATACATAAATACAGTTCATAATCGTTGCAAGCATACCAATCTGGTCTGCTTTGGTACGGTCGATAGTCTCGCTGGAACGTCCTCTCCAGAAATTACCGCCACCAATTACGATTCCAACCTGGCATCCGCCATCTACAATCTGTTTTACCTGGCGGGCAACTTCTGTTACGGTCGGCTCATCAAAACCTGTTTTCTTTTCTCCTGCAAGTGCTTCTCCACTTAATTTTAAAAATACTCTCTTCATTATTTATTCTCTCCAAAAAGACTTTCCACATCAATATCAGCATAGCACTGGGAACAGAAACCTTCGATAACTGCACCATTGTTAATCTGAACAGAACGGGATTTGATGTTACCCATAACAACTGCAGAAGTATCTACAACTACAGGTCCCTGAACATCGATATCGCCCTTGATTGCTCCTGCGATAACTGCAGAGCTTGCGGTAATATTTCCAATAATGACAGAACCAAGTCCGATTTTAACAGTTCCGGTGCTTACTACTTCACCTTCTACTTTTGCAGCATCAGCGAAGAATTCAGCAGAATTGCTGTTTCCATTGATAGTTCCGGTAACAACCAGCTTGCCATTACACTGAACATCACCATTAATATTTCCACGGATATCTAAAGAACCAGTAGATGCCATATTACCGGTAATGGATGTTCCTTCTGTAATTACAGACACTTCATCTGAAACTTCATCTGATGTCTGAACCGGAGCAAAATGTGCCGGAGTTGCCGGCTGTACCGGTGTTACTGTCTCTTCTGGCATTGTCATGGTTTCATTTGCTGTTGTCTCACTCATTTTACTTTCCTCCTGAATATGTAAATCTTCTTTTTCTTCTGCAGCTGGTGTCTCTACTTTTGTTTCTGTTTCCTGTGCCGGTGCTTTCTTCTCTACCGGAGCATTGGCATCCTTGGTAACCTTCTCTAAAAGTCCGTCCAATTTGGATAATTCAGACTCCACATCCAGTTCATCTTCCAATGTATTGACTACTACATCGTTATCCTGCTCTGCTGCCTCTGTTGTGTCTTCACCCGGTACCAGTTCGTTCACTGCCTGCGATAAATCCTCTTTAAAATCTTTAAAAAAGCTCATTCTTAAAAACCTCCATTTTTTCTATTGAACACTGTCTGCACTAATATGCTGTATTACAGTTGTATCCTCAGTAATCGGAAGTAACTCTACTCCCTGTGCCTGTAGTGCCTCAATCATCGGACCTAAGGCTTCCACCGTTGTCTCCTTCGTATTTGCATCATGAAGTAACACAACCGATGTTTTATATTTTACCACATCCTCTAACACATTATCTACCAGCTCGTCCGCTGTATATGCCTGTGATGTAGCATCACCACTGGTTACATTCCAGTCAAAATAAGTAACATCCTGATCATTCAGATATTTTATAAACTCTTTCATATCTGTATTACTGACCTGATTGCTGCTTCCACCCGGGAAACGATAATAATGGCAATCCTCTCCCGTTATATCATAAAGATAATTTTGTATTTTGGTAAAATCATCCTCAAAATTTTCAAGCGAATCGTAAATCACACTGTATTTATGGGAATAAGAATGCATTCCCAGTGTGTGCCCCTCATTTACAATTCTTTTATACATCTCCTGGGACTCTTCATCTTCTTTTCCTACAACAAAAAATGTTGCTTTCACATTATACTGCGCCAATGTATCAAGAATAGCTGCCGTATTGGAACTTGGTCCATCATCAAAGGTAAGATATACTTTAAGCTGATCTCCCGGCTGTGCCTTGTTGCTTTCATCCTCTGCCACCAATGACTGGACAATCGAACTGTCTGCATTCTGATCCTGATATTCTGTGTCTGTCTGTAATTCCGTTCCAGTAGACATTTCTCCTTTCGACTGGTTCTCGTCCTGCTGTACCTGTCCGGAAACAATACCGCTTGATACCAGCCTGTCTATCTGGTTCTGTAAAGAAATTACCCGGCACAACAATACCACGCACAAAATAATCGATATCAGCATCCAAACGAAGATAGATGTTATAATCCCCATCTTCATGCAATTAATGCGTTTTCGCCTTTCCCGCTGTTCCTTTAACCCCTTCGTGGTCTTCTCTTCCATGTAGTGACCTCCCGGTCATAAAATCTCTTTTCTATTGTAACACACTTTAACAAAATATCACTATAAAAAATAATTTTAATTGAATTACTTCTTGAGATTTTTCTTTCTTTTGTCAGAAAATTCCCCTGCAGAAATCACTCTACAGGGGAATTTTATATACTTTTACAATTTGTGCTAAGCTTTTACTTAGTTTCCTGCTATCTGAGCAGCAACTTCTGCAGCAAAGTCTTCATTTTTCTTCTCCAAACCTTCACCTGTTTCGAAACGTACAAACTTCTTAACAGATACAGGAGCACCAACTTCTTTGGAAACCTGCTCTAAGTATTTTCCAACTGTCTGTTTTCCATCTTCTGCTTTTACATATACCTGATCTACTAAGCAGATTTCTTTTAACTCTTTGCTGATACGTCCTTCGATCATTCCATGGATAACCTTTTCCGGTTTCTGGGACTCTTTCGGATCATTCATAATCTGAGCTAAGAGAATTTCTTTCTCATGTGCGATGTAATCTGCACTTACTTCATCTCTGGAAACATATTTTGGATTTAAAGCTGCTATCTGCATTGCAATGTTGGTTAATGCTTCTTTTACTGCATCATTTACAACAGTTGTGTCAGCATCAACGATAACACCGATTCTTCCGCCGCCATGGATATAAGATACTACACAACCATTCTCAGCTACAACCTTTTCGAATCTACGAATCTTTAAGTTCTCTCCGATAACTGCAACTTTCTCTACTAATGCATCTTTTACTGTCTTGCTTTCATCTGCATTCCATTTTTCTTCCATGAATGCATCCATGTCTGCTGCGTCAGAGTTTACTGCCTGTGTTGCAACAGCCTCTACAAACTCACGGAATGTATCATTTTTAGCAACGAAGTCTGTTTCAGAGTTAACTTCAACAACTGCTGCTGTCTTATCATCTTTTACTACAACAGTACAAAGACCTTCTGCTGCGATTCTTCCAGCTTTCTTCTCAGCTTTTGCCTGTCCGTTTTTTCTTAAATATTCAACAGCCTCATCCATGTTGCCGTCTGTTTCACCTAATGCTTTTTTACAATCCATCATACCTGCACTAGTTTTTTCACGTAATTCTTTAACCATAGCTGCTGTAATTGCCATTATGATTCCTCCTAGTTTTATCTCAATTTAGAGTAAGCTTATATATGCATCCTCTTGATAATAACAAAAAAACACAAATATTGCAATACTTTGCACACTTACAACTTCTTTATTTAAACGAATTTCATCTAAAAAAACTCTTTACTATTGTAAGATGTTTTTTTCAACTTATTCATTTAACGCATTAATTCTTATCTTATTCCATAGACTCTCAAAAAAAATACCTTTCACTCACTTGAGTAAAGGTATTCATTATCAAACTACTAACTACTTCATGTTCCTATAATTTCTTTTCATGACTTCATATGTTCTTGCACTTTATACGATTACTAAAAACACGTGTTGATTCTTTGAGCTTTTTATTTTCGAATCTTTTTTTGAAATAGATGATAACAACCTTTTGACAAAATATTTAAAATACTGCCTAGATTTTTTATAACGTTTTTGTAAGATGATAACTCTTTTTAAACACCTACCCAAGATTTTATTTAGAATTGAAAAAAATCATGATTCTATTTGACTTCACTTAATTAAGTCGTCTCTATTTTTAAGGTGTCTTGAAATAATTTATCATAGTTCGCTTTTATTTTCAAATCCTTTTACTCATTTTTTATTAATTGTAATAATCTAAATCAGATTCATCGGCGACACAAATAATACTTTGAAGTAAAAAGGGTGGAAATGGTAAATCACTTACTCTTAAACGTTTTGGATTTGATACAACTTTTGCACAACGAATTCCATCCTGTGTTAAAACCAATACATATTGATCTTTATAGACATTATCATGTAACGTTGAATAAGTAAATCTTCCATTATATCCTTTAAATTTAACATCTATCACCGTCACCGATTCTAAAGAATCTAATGCATCCACATTTGATTCGATTTCATTTAATTGTTTGGATGCCAGCTCATCGTTTCGCTTATTAGGTAATAAGAAGTAGATAAGCATACCCAAAGCTATAATGGCAATGACAATCATGACTGTAACCAACAAGAATTGTTGCATGCTACCACCTCGCTTAATGTCAAAATTAATATCGTTCTCTCGTTTTTATAATCAAATTTTATCGAATCCACGTCTTGAAATCAACAATATTATGCATATTTTCTTTTTTCCCTGATATTTTTCTATTCCCTGAAGAACATGTGGATGATGTCCTACTACCAGATCTGCTCCCTGATCAATTGCCAGATGAGCCAGTGTTTTCTGGGCATCGTCCGGAATGTTCGATTTTTCCGTTCCCCAGTGGAAGCTTACAATGATTACCTGGGCTCCCTGATTCTTTACCTCCTGTATGGTATCAATAACCTGCTGTTGTCTACCGATCCCGTCTTTCAGTTCATAGATTCCGATCAGTCCCACTTTGATGCCTTTTACATCCATCACGGCTGTCCGATCATAGCCAAAAGTCGTAATTCCGGCTGCCTCCAGATACTGAATCGTATCTTCATAACTCTGATCTCCGTAATCATGACTGTGGTTGTTGGCAAGGTTGGTGGCCTCCACGCCACCCCGGGTAAGGATCTCTGTATAAGAAGGATCTCCTTTGAAAGCAAATGTTTTTTCCTGTCGGGCATCGGAGGTTGTCAGCGTTCCTTCCATATTTGCCACAGTGAGATCGTCCGCTGTAAATATTTCTTTTACATTCTGGAAAAAGTATCCCGGATCGTTTTTCATCTGATAAAATGCATCAAAACTGGTGCTCTGATCAAAGTTTATATCCGTTCCCAGCGTACAGTCACCCACCATACTGACCGTGATAGAAACCGGTTCACCTGTCGGTTCGGGTGTCGTTGGTTCATTCCGGGAGTCTCCGGACGTACTGTCCGCAGAATTGTCATCTTCCGATGCTATTTTTTCTTCCTGCTGTTCTTGTTTTGCATTTTTTTGATCCGTCTGTGCCTCTCGCCGATTCAGCGCTTTGGTAAGTGCTGCTGCTCCCACAAGAAGTGCCAGAAAAATAGCAACGGTGATGGCTCCGATCTGCATGTACACAATTTTTTGTCGATGACTCAATCGCCGTCTCCTAGATCTTTTTCTTTGCCGTTTTTTATCCATTTTATCGCCAACTTTCTGTCTGTACTCTTTGCTTCTTCTGATGTATTGTTTTTCCATGCTTATTCTTCATGATACCTGCTTTTGTCTGAAACTGCAAGTATTCCACTTCATTTTCCGTTTACTTTTTTCTTTCAGATGTTTATAATATTTGTAACATTCTTCGTAACTATTCAGTAACCACTGTACCGCGAGGTGTTTTGGCACGTAACTGTGAAGGTACTGAACAGTTACCATTCTTCACAGAAAGGTAAATGTTTTATGAAAAAGACAAATCCATATCAGGTCACCGAATGGTACCGTTCTGTCATCCGTACACAAATAAAGCCGGGGGATCTGTGTATCGATGCTACCATGGGAAACGGCCATGATACATTATTTTTAAGCCAGCTGGCTGGTCCGTCCGGATGTGTCCTGGCTTTTGATATTCAACAGGCTGCCCTTGATTCCACCAAAGCACTTTTACAGGAACACGAACATCTGGCACCCGTACAGCTTTTACTGGACAGCCATGCACACATGTCTTCTTACGCAGACCCGGGAACGGTTTCCTGTATCGTTTTTAATCTTGGATATCTTCCTTCGGGAGATCATTCGATCGCCACCCACAAAGAGTCAACAATTGTAGCACTGGAACAAGGACTGGAACTTTTAAAGACAGGCGGATGCATCAGTCTTTGTATTTACAGTGGAGGTGATAGTGGCTTTGAGGAACGGGACGGTGTACTGGATTATCTGAAGGGGTTGGATTCAAAGAAATATCTGGTGGTACTTTCCTGTTATTATAATCGACCGAATCATCCGCCGATTCCTGTGATAATTTATAAGATGTAGAGGGAAGACGGAAAGTTGGTAAAAAAGATACCAGAGTCAAATGGTCTGAAATCTTCCTGCAAGCAAGCCTGCATCAGATTTCAGATCTTTTGACTCTGGTATCATCATTATATTGGATCCAGAGGAAATCCTATGGTGATTTTGGTTCCCTGGCCCGGCTGGCTTTCGGTTCGGATCTGGGCATGATGAAGGGCTGCGCCGTGTTTTACGATAGACAGTCCCAGTCCTGTACCGCCGGTCTGCCTGGAATGACTTTTATCTACACGATAAAAGCGTTCGTAAACTCGCTCCTGTTCTTCTTTGGCAATTCCTATTCCGGTGTCCTCCACCTGCCAGTATATTTTATCTGTAGTTTTCCACATCCGTACCCATAATATTCCATGTTCCACATTGTACTTAATACCATTATCCATCAGATTATACAACATCTCATATAAGATCTGACGCACACCTGTAATTTCCTGTGTTGCTCCTTCGATTTTCATCGTGATATCTTTTTTCTTGGCCGCATGATGAAGGGTAGCTCCGATGTCTTCCGTCAGTTCATAGAGATCCACAACTTCTTCCTGCATCTGACTGGTTCCTTCTTCCAGTTTTGATAACTGGATAATATCCTGTACCAATGCAGTAAGTCGATTGGCTTCCTGATGGATCCTGGAGGCGAATTCCGGAATGTCTGCCGGCTGAACCATGCCATTTTCAATCAGTTCCGCATATCCGGAGATCGACATCAGCGGAGTTTTTAATTCATGAGATACGTTAGCAGAAAATTCTCTCCGCATCTGTTCCGCGGCATTTTTTTCTGTGATATCCCACACCATAATTACTGCACCATACGTTTTTCCCGTTACCTTTACCGGATTGGCAAGAAGCTGGTAGAATCGTCCATGAGTTTCAAGCACCGTCTCGATATGCTCGCCTGCCAATGCTCCATCCAGTGCTTTTTTCAATTCTTTATTCCGGCTTACACGGCTGATTGGTCTTCGGATACAGTCGCTCGCCTGTACCTGGAACAGTTCCTGGGCCGCTTTGTTGATCGACAATACTTCTGTCTGACTTGCAACCACAAGACCGTCTTTCATATTTTCTGTAATTGCCAGATATTCTTCATGACGTTCTTTCAATTCCTGGATCTGTCCGGCAATCTGTCTGTTCTGTTCATGTACCCGCATCAGAAGCGGCCGTAATTCTTCATATTCCACATGTCGCAGCGGGTGTTCCAGATCCATCGTATTGATTGGTTCCACTAGTTTTTTTGTCTGGTTCTGAATCACAAAAAACGCTATTCCAATGATTGCCAACACCAAAACAGCCACCAGTGTAATCCCTGACTGCAGATACCCAAGAACAGAATCGATGCTTCTTGATACACGGAGAATTTTTCCGTCCTCCAGCAGGATAGCGTAGTAAAAAGTCTGTTTGTCCAGTGTTTCCGAATATCGCAGCATCTCACCGGAGCCTTTTTTTTCTGCTTCCTTTACTTCCGGGCGGTTACCGTGGTTTCCCATGGCAGATGCATCTTCCAGCGAATCGTACAACACCGTACCATCCGTATTTAACAGTGTGATCCTGTTATCCGACTTCAGACTGCTGATTTTCTCGTTCAGATAGTCGCCTTCCGTTTCCTCAATCGCTACTCTGATGTATTCCGCTTCTTCCCGTACACTGTCGTGCATGTATCCGTTAAATTTACTGTACATTGTCAGGCTGACAACTAAAAAGGTAAGCAGAATGGAGACCGTCAAAAGGACTCCAACCTGCTTTAAAATTTTCTGTCTCATGCTTCGTCTCCCATACGATAACCTACACCACGGACAGTTTCAATACATGCACCTGCTTCGCCGAGTTTCTGACGCAGAGTACGTACATGGACATCCACAGTTCTGGTCTCCCCATCAAAATCGTATCCCCAGATTCTGGTAAGCAACTGGTCACGTGTCAGGACAATTCCTCTGTTTTCCACCAGATAACGCAGCAGCTCGAATTCCTTCAGCGTAAGGTCGATGCTGCGGTCTCCTATCTTCACTTCATGGCACTCCACGTTTATGCTAAGATCTCCGACCGATATCACTGTATCGCTCGAGCCTCCAAGATCTGCAGTAGCCTCATACCTTCTGAGCACTGCCTTAATTCTGGCCATCAGCTCACGTATACCGAACGGTTTTGATATGTAATCATCGGCGCCGTATTCAAGTCCCATAACCTTGTCGACTTCCTCGGTCTTGGCCGTGATCATTATTATAGGCGTATTATTGCCTTCGTCTCTCAGCTCTCTGCATATTTCATACCCTGTCTTTCCCGGAAGCATTATATCCAGAAGGATCAGGTCGGGCTTTTCCCTGTGTACCATAGTTATGCCCATTATCCCGTCCTCAGAAGCGATACCGTCATAACCGTTTGTCTTCAGATTGTAAAGTATCAGCTCACGTATATTCGGTTCATCTTCTATGATAAGAATTTTCTTCATAAATGAATATCTCCCAGGTCTTTG
>OLQC01000988.1_pt1 | contig 25534 bp, 27 predicted proteins | sample 1672471 | NCBI WGS metagenome assembly OLQC01 (sample SAMEA3136689, study PRJEB25190) | human gut metagenome | biome: human gut; feature: human-associated habitat; material: faeces | place: Austria | collected 2013 | reverse complement strand
GAATAACCACCTGAACATTGTATATCCTGTCAATGCAGGGACGCTTAACGCTACACGTCCGCAAGTTAGTACATATATCTCAGGTTAGCGGCGTTTTTTTTAAGGGTAAATGTCAGTGCAGTTGTAACGATACACTCACGAAATTATTAATACCTTGTCGGTACTGAAACTGTTTTCAGCGGTGTTGGTGATATATTTCACTGCGTGATTTTAACAATCAGTTTTTGAAAATTATGCTTTGATATTCAGAACGTGTCCTGTTACTCCGGCAGGCGGAATATCGGCGCTGTTGATAAGATCAACCACCTCTGCCCCGCTTTGCTCGATGCTGTCGATGCTCTTTGACAGCATTGCTGTGGAAACGCTCTGTGCTACGTTTGCCTGTGCCATACTGACAGACATACTCGCAATGTAAGAAGTAAGATCCATAATAAGACCTCCTTTAAGCTATCAATCGGTAATGATAGTCTTTTCTCTTATCTCTTTTTCTACCATATCGCAGAAATCAGATACCGACATTGTACCGATATCGCCACGCTTGCGGCAACGGATAGAAACGTTTTCTGTTTCAACCTCCTTATCGCCTATAACAAGCATATAAGGAATCTTCTGAAGCTGTGCTTCACGAATCTTGAAGCCTATCTTCTCGCTTCTGTCGTCAACCTCTACTCTTATGCCACGCTTCTTAAGCTCTGCGGCAACCTTTGACGTAAACTCGTTGTGACGGTCGGCAATAGGCATAAGCTCAACCTGTACGGGAGCAAGCCATATCGGGAACGCACCTGCAAAATGTTCGGTCAGGATACCGATAAATCTTTCGATAGAGCCGAATACAACACGGTGAATCATAATAGGTCTGTGCTTTTCGCCGTCTGCACCTGTGTATTCAAGTTCAAATCTCATAGGCAGCTGGAAGTCAAGCTGGATGGTACCGCACTGCCACGTTCTGCCGAGAGAGTCTTCAAGATGGAAGTCAATCTTAGGACCGTAGAATGCACCGTCGCCCTCGTTTACAACGTAAGGAAGTCCAAGACCGTCAAGAGCCTTACGCAGACCCTCTGTAGCCATATCCCAGTCTTCCTGACTGCCCATACTGTCTTCGGGCTGTGTTGAAAGCTCAACGTGATACTTGAATCCGAACAGCTTGTAAACCTCATCAATAAGTCTTACAACGCCCTTTATCTCGTCCGTAATCTGATCGGGAGTCATAAAGATATGCGCATCGTCTTGTGTGAAGCATCTTACACGCATAAGACCGTGAAGTGCGCCTGACTTTTCGTGACGGTGAACAAGTCCGAGTTCGCCCATTCTCATAGGTAAATCTCTGTATGAACGGGGCTTTGACTTGTATACAAGTATTCCGCCCGGGCAGTTCATAGGCTTTATGGCAAACTCTGTATCGTCAATTACAGTAGTATACATATTCTCTTTGTAATGATCCCAGTGACCCGATGTTTCCCAAAGCTGACGGTTGAGCATTATAGGAGTGGAAATCTCAACATAGCCGTCACGGGTGTGTATCTGACGCCAGTAATCAATAAGAGTATTCTTGAGTGTCATACCCTTGGGTAAGAAGAACGGGAATCCGGGACCCTCGTCCATAATAGTGAACAGCTCAAGCTCCTTGCCGAGCTTTCTGTGGTCACGCTTCTTTGCTTCTTCAATCATATTGAGGTATGCCTCAAGCTCTGATGCCTTGGGGAATGCTGTGGCATAGATACGGGAGAGCATCTTGTTCTTTTCACTGCCTCTCCAGTAAGCGCCGGTACAGCTTGTCAGCTTGAATGCCTTTACAAAGCCTGTTGACATAAGGTGAGGACCTGCACATAAATCTGTGAATTCGCCCTGCTTATAGAAGGATATAGGCTCGTTCTTGCCTGCGTGTTCCTCGCAAAGCTCAACCTTGTAAGGCTCGTCAATCTCCTTGAGATACTTAATAGCATCTGCAGGAGCCATTTCAAACTGTTCGAGCTTTAAATCTTCCTTTACTATCTTCTTCATCTCTGCTTCGATAGCCTCGAGATCTTCAGGCATAAAGGGAGTATCTTTATCAAAATCGTAATAGAATCCGTTATCTATAGCAGGCCCTATCGCCAGCTTTACCTCAGGGTAAAGTCTTTTGACAGCCTGTGCCAGAATGTGAGATGCAGTGTGACGGAACGCTTTCTTACCGTCTTCATCGTCAAATGTAAGTATTTCAAGTGTGCAGTCGCTGTCAATTACAGTACGCAGATCCTTGATCTCGCCGTCAATCTTTGCAACGCAAGCCGCCTTTGCAAGACGAGGGCTTATTTCCTTTGCAACGTCAAATACGGAACAAGCACTTTCAAGTTCCTTTACGCTGCCGTCTTTCAGTGTAACTTTTATCATTGTTTTTCCTCCGTTAAGCCGCCATACGAGAGCGGTCTTTAGTAGTGTATAAAAATACAAATTAATTATAACACCGCAATAACAAAATGTCAAACAGTTTTGAAAACAACATCAATATTTGCCTTGCGTGCCTGTGAGTGCTGAAATTTTCTTTCTATCCTGTAAAGCCTGCCGTCCCTTACAAACCTTGCGCCCGTCTGATGAAAATGAAAGTCAATACCTGCATCTATGCACTGCTCTCTGATGCTGAGAATCCAGTCATAATTGCATTCTCTCGCTTCGTTTCCGGATTCGCCGCCGACAACCGCCTCAGTTATCTGCGACTTGTCGAGATACGGGCTTAAATCAATATGTTCGAGCAAAGGCTCGCATATGATCGACTTGTGTTTTATCGGGGCTTTAAGAAATATCGGCAGGCGAAAATCTGCCATTTTCTGATTTTCACAAGTACAGCAGATATGAACATTATCGTAACCCTCGCCCCAATCGGCAGGGGTACACTTTGAAAATCTGTGGATACGCTTTGTGATTATCAGAAATGTTACCTCAGGACGCTGTCTTATCATCTGCCAGCACTCATCACGCCATTTATCTGCATCGTCAAGAAAGAAGTCGGAGGTGAAACAGGTATAAATAATATTGCCGTCCGGCACCATTTTATAATTACCGTATTTATAACGCTCGGCAGGAGCGTAAAACGTTTTGTTTTTCACTACTGCCGTGCTGTCTATATCGTATTGTGCGTCACGTCTGTAGACGTAACAGTTTTTACATCCGTCGCTGATTTTCCTGCAACCGTGCCACGGATTCCATGTATCGTTCATAATATCAAATCAGGATGAACATTATACTATTTCAAGTATCATAGTGTTTAGCTTCTCGCAGAATTTGTCGTCCAGCGTTACGGGTGTTTCCGTGCCGTCAGACATACGCTTGAGCTTTGCAGATTTGGTATTCATCTCATCGCCGCCTATTACCATACAATAGGTAGCACCGATTTTATTTGCGTACTTCATCTGTGCCTTGAAGCTTCTGCCGGAAATATCGCACTCAGCCCAGAAGCCTTCCTCACGGAGCTTCTGAACAAGCTCCATTGCGTATATGCTTGTTTCATCGTCAAATGAAGCTATATAAAGATCGCACTTCTTTTCAGGCTCAAATTCCAGCTTCTGATTTTCCATTACCATTATGATACGCTCAAGACCCATAGCAAATCCGAGTCCGGGAACGCTGTTTCCGCCTATTTCTTCTACAAGTCCGTTGTATCTGCCGCCTGCACATACAGCGCCCTGCGAACCGATCTCATTCGAGATAAATTCAAATACGGTATTTGTGTAGTAGTCAAGTCCACGCACTATCAGAGGATTTACGGTATATGATACTCCGAGTACGTCAAGACGTTTCTTTACATTTTCAAAGTGTTCCCTGCAATCATCGCAAAGATAATCGAGTATCATGGGAGCGTCCTTCTTGAAGCTGCTGCATATCTCGCTCTTGCAGTCGAGCAATCTCATAGGGTTGCGGTCAAGTCTTTCGAGGCAGGTGCCGCAAAGCTGATCCTTATACTGAGAATAATATTCCTTCAGCGCCTTGTGGTATTCCGCACGGCACTTAGGACAGCCTATGCTGTTTATCTCAAGGTTTATGTTCTTTACACCAAGACTTTTGATAATGTCATTTGCAAGTGCGATAACTTCAGCGTCTGCCGCAGGTGAAGCAGTGCCGAAATATTCGATTCCGACCTGGTTGAATTCACGGAGGCGACCGCTCTGTGGAGCTTCATATCTGAAGCAACGTGTGAAATAATATGTTTTAAGCGCATCGTTAAGAAGTCCGTTCTCTATTGCCGCACGGACAGCGCCTGCCGTACCCTCAGGCTTCAGCGTTATGCTTCTGCCCTTCTTATCGTTGAAGGTGTACATTTCCTTCTGTACAACGTCAGTAGTGCCGCCTACTCCTCGCTGGAAAAGCTCGGTGTGTTCAAACGTAGGTGTACGAATCTCCTTACAGCCGTATGCCTCTGCTACATTTCTTGCAATTTTCTCAACAGTGTGCCACTTATATATTTCCTTTGGCAGTTTATCTTCTGTTCCTCTGGGTCTTTTTGTTACTAGCTCCATTTCGTTTGTTCCTTTCGATTTTTAACATAAAAAAGGCGTACATAAGTACGCCTGCAAAAGCTTTATCCTCTGACAATTTCACGCCAATCAAGGTCGCCGCGCTCGAGAGCGTGTATAAGCGCCTCTGCTGTAGCTATATTCGTAGCAAGCGGAATATTATGAACGTCGCAAAGACGCAGAAGGTTCATTTCATTAGGCTCGTACGATTTGGCATTTAACGGATCTCTGAAAAAGATCAGTACGTCTATCTCATTACATGAAATTCGTGCGGCTATCTGCTGATCTCCCCCCTGAGATCCGCTGAGATAACGCTGAATATGAAGCCCTGTTGCCTCTGATACGAGCTTGCCGGTAGTACCGGTAGCGCATAGATTATGTCGGCTCAGTACACCGCAATATGCTATACAGAACTGAACCATCAATTCCTTCTTTGAATCATGAGCAATTAGTGCAATATTCATATTATACCTCTTTTTTTCTCCGAATTATGTACAGCTTATAATGATATCTGACAATTAGTTGATGTTGATAGTAAGCGGTACATCTTCCCCAAGTATTCTTCTTGCTATAGCCGCATATGCTTTTGCACCGGCACAGGCAGGCGGTAAAGGAAGACCCTTTGCGCCGCATACTTTAATATTGTTGTCTTCGGGAACAACGCCTAAAAGCTGTATTCCGACTGAATCCATTACTTCATCGAGGTCGTAAAGTATCTCTTCATCTTTAAAATTCTGACTTACTTTATTGATGATAAGACGCTGATTTGTACAATTCTTTACATACAGGAAATCAGACAGTATCGCACCGTCGCGGACGCATACTGTATCAGGAGTTGTTACCATAAGAATCAGCTCAGCCGCCTTGATAACGCTGAACACCGAGCTTCCGACACCGGCTGTATCAATAATGATATAGTCGAAGTGCTGGCGCATCTCTTCACATACACCCATAATCTTTTCGGGATTGATATCCATAAACGGGTTTCTTGTAGCACAGACAAGATACAGATTTTCTACAGTTTCAACTTTTGTTGTCGCCGTAAGAATATCTATTTTACCCTCAAGATATTCACCTATATCATGCTTAACCTTATCTTTAATGCCGAGCATAATATCAAGGCATCTTAAACCGAAATCGAGCTCAACGAGAAGAGTTCTTTTACCTAAAGCGGCTAATCCACGGGCTACGTTTGCCGAAGTGGTCGATTTGCCCGTTCCGCCTTTACCTGCAGTTACTGCTATAATCTGTGACATATTATTCGCTCTCCTTGCGTTGATAAACACAAAATTATGTTTATCTTTGTTCTAATTGTTTCAATTGTATCATAAAAACGAACATAAATAAAGACTTTTAACTGAAAAAAATCAATTTTTGTTAATTCGATATGTTTTTAGTTCGTTTTTTTATGCAAACTGCACAATTTATTGTTCACTACTTGAACTATTCGACGTATCCGAACTGTTATTTTTATTCAGCTCTCCTCTTACAGGTCTGCCGGGGGTATTAGTAGACTGACCGCCCCACGGAAGTATAATATCACCTTTTTCGTTAGTTACAGGCTGATAGTTATTATAGAAATACGATTCTATTATATTTCGTACCATCAGTCTTGAGAACTCACCTTTTTCAAGCACTATTCCGAAGCATATCTGCGGGTCTTCCGCAGGATAATAGCCAAGGATAGTTGAGTTGAACGTATCTGTAGTTACCTGCGGAGTACCTGTTTTAATTGCTACTCCATAAGGCAGGTCGGCAAGCTGAGTAATTCCTGAGCCCATCGGCCACTGGACATCATCGGCAACCATTATCATACCTTCACGTACAACTTGGAATATATGCTTATCTGCATCTATTTTATACGCAACTGTAGGCTCTGTTTTCTTGATTGTCTTACTGCCGTCATAACTTGTGATACTGTCGACAAGATACGGCTGATAGCGTGTACCGTCGTTTGCAAGCGTCAGAGCAATTACCGCAAGATTGAGCGGTGTTACTGTTGTTTCAAGCTGTCCGATACCCGCCTGAATGGTAGAACCGGGCGTCCATGTGCCGCCGAGCGATTCGATATATTCAGGAGTGCTCATATTGCCCGTTGCGCCGCCGATTTCAAGGTTGAGATCCTGACCGACACCGAACCATCCTGCAACTTTTGCAAGATAATCAATGCCCATCTGACGAGCCATATCATAGAAATAGATATTACACGAATATCTCAGTGCGGTTCTTACCGTAACATCGCCGACAAAGCCCATGATACAACCCGGCTGATAGTCGTCGTAATATGTGTAGATACCGCCGCAGTAAACCTCCGTATTTTCATTTGCGATACCCGATACAAGTGCCGCTGTAGCTGTTATTGTCTTGAATGCCGAACCCGGACGGTAAAGTCCGTAAATGCACCTGTTATATGTCGGATTAGGGTCAACAGGATTATTTACAAGGTCTATATACTTATTGATATCATAATTCGGATAGTTTGCCATTGCAAGCACTGCGCCTGTTTTAGCGTCAAGCACTACCACACCGCCCGCATCGACTTTATTGCCTCTGGACGGATCGTTGTTATAATGAAGCCACTTGATATGATTTTCCAGTATTGCCTGCACATCGTTCTGAAAATCACTTTTGATAGTCAGCTTTACCGAGTTGCCTGCCGTTGCCGCCTTGGTTATTTCATCAGATACGACCATTCCTGAAGAATCCCTTGTTATTGAACGTATGCCGTTCTTTCCGCGCAGAGTGCTTTCCATAGCGCTCTCAATGCCCCACTTACCGGTGGTATCGTTCAGACTGTAGCCTTTATCAGAAAGTTCTTCATATTCATCCGAAGATATAGCGCCTATCCTGCCGACAACCTGCGGAATAAAATCCTTACCGTCGTACTGGCGTATAGCTTCTTCGATTATATCTATGCCACCCAGCATAAAGCTCTGTTCTTTAAGCTCTATTACAGTCTGTACCGACACATCTTCTGCCATTGTATAGCGATTCTGATAAGAGAAGTCGCGTATGAGCATTTCATAACGAACACCTGCTATATAACGGCGCATTTCCTGACCGTATGAAGAGGAAATCTCAAACTTCTCATACAAGGCGTTCATGCAGTTTTCCGCCGTCGCATAAACACCGAGTTCAAGCTTTGACCTTAGCGTGTCTATCTCATCATCATCCCCTGTAAACTCATAGGGAGTTGTCTTGCTTATCGGGATAGTTTCGATCCATTCTTCATTGTTGTTCTGAAGTATTTTCAGTGTTTTTGCTATAACGTCATTCTCAGTGCCGGCTTCAAAAAAAGCTTTCTGAATTATAATCTTATATACAAGCTTGTTTGTATTGAGTACTTTTCCGTCTTTTGTAAATATCTGACCTCTTGCCGCCTGAATAGTCTGATTTGCGGTATATGTGTTTGTTGTCTGGTCTTTGTAATAATCGCCGTCTACTATCTGTATCTGCAGTAATTCAATCGTACATGCAAATGACAGAGCTACTACAACAAGGACAAATACCATATTTCTTATCTGTCTGCTTAGTTTAGTCACTCAGTCCTCCGTTAAAATCTCGCATTTTCCTCGCCGTCATCGGCATCTTCAAAAGCGGTAAGAATATCCTCTGTCGTATTTTCTGCTCCCAGTTTTCTGTTTATAAGTCGTATAAGAAGATAAAGCGGTGCAGATAAAAGCACTGTCGATATCATAGCAGGCAGGACATAATCAAGCAGTACTACATTTATATCGGGATTTCTCCATATAACATACTTGAAAAGAAGTTCTGCCGCTTCAACAATTATCATAACGGATAAATTCATCCACAGAAAATTAAGAATATTCCTGTGAATAAGATTGACCGCAAAAAGCGTTACAAACAAGCAACACGGCATAAGCCATATTGAAGTAAAGCCGAACAGTGAACCCATAGCAAGGTCGTGCATCATTCCGGCAAAGGCTGCAAACACCGTGCCGCTGAGCTCATTTTCAAAAAACGAAACCGATACTGCAACCGTGAGCGTCAGATACGGTTGCCACACAGCAAACGGCATTGTAACCTGGATTGTATAGGACAAAACAAGTACAAGTGAATACAGCACCCATTTTGCAACACTCATCAATATTTCTTTCCGGGTCATAGCTGTACGATTAATAATTCTGAATTTCATCAGTCAACAACACCCTGCCCTTTAAAGTCGGTAATCACAACACAATCGGTAACTGTGCGCACATCTACGGCAGGTTTTATCACAGCGTGTACCGACAACCCGTTTTCATCGTCATACACCTTTGAAACTGTGCCGATAAGAAGATTGCCCGGGAATACGACACCTGCCACGGACTTTACGATCTCGCCTTTCTTGATGCCGCTGTCCTTGGTAATATAGCTCATAAGGCAGTTGCCTTCGTTTGCGTTCTTGATATCATTATCAAGGATTCCCGTCACCTTGCTGTCGAACGTCATAACACCGACGTTGATCTCATCGGATAATATAGTAGCAACCTTTGCATAGTTCGGTGCAATCTCACAGACCATTCCGATAAGCCCGTTGGAAGTCATAACAGGATCGTACAATGCAATCCCGTCGTCAGAGCCTCTGTCTATTGTAAAACCGGCATATGCATCGTTTGAATTTCTTGATATTATGTTGCAGGGTGCAGAAAATTCAAAATCTTCATTTTCTTCTTTAATTTTGAGTATTTCTTTCAGCTGGTCATTCTCGTGCTTTACGTTCTCAAGGTCAATTATCTGTTTATATTGCTCATTCAGCTTATCCCTGAGTTCGTCGTTTTCTGTCTTGTATCTGTCCGCATTGACAAATTTATCAAGTGTGTCCTCGACCCACTGAGAAACAGCGTTGGAAACTGCTACGAAAGGTTTTGTTACGGTAGTAATCACATTTTCGGGGAATGTGGAAAAACCACCGGAAACAGCGGCATAAATAACTACGCCGAGAACCAGTGCAAAAACGCATACTATAATTTTAAATTTGAATCCTTTGAAAAAATCACGCATACAATACCTTTCAAAGCTGAATTCACAGCCGGATGAAATATGGTTTATATAACACATTATGACTAACCGTAAAATTACAGTTAGCCATAAGCGTTATAAATTCTTTAAAATCAATATCTGGTATCGTCGTCTGTAAGAACGTCGACGAGTTTGTCGATATTCTCAAGAACCTTACCTGTTCCGTCCGCAACGCAGTCAAGAGGTCTTTCGGCAACCTTGACGGGCATTCCTGTTTCGGAATGGATAAGCAGGTCAAGTCCCTTGAGAAGTGCGCCGCCGCCTGCAAGCATTATTCCCTGATCTATTATATCTGCGGCAAGCTCGGGAGGAGTTTTTTCAAGAGTTACCTTTATAGCCTCGATAACATGGCTTAAAGGTTCTGAGAGCGCTTCTCTTATCTCTTCGGAAGTAATTGTGATATTTTCGGGTAAACCGTTCAGCAGGTTTCTGCCCTTGATATCCATTGAAGGTTCATTGTCGCTGTAGGGATATGCCGAGCCGATTGCAATCTTGATGTTTTCTGCTGTTCTCTCACCGATAAGAAGATTGTACTTCTTTTTGATGTAGTTGATTATAGAAGAATCGAACTCATCGCCTGCAACTCTTACAGAGCGTGATGTAACAATGCCGCCGAGTGAAATAACAGCCACTTCGCTTGTACCGCCGCCGATATCAACGATCATACTACCTGTAGGCTCGGCAACGGGAAGACCTGCACCGATTGCGGCCGCCATAGGCTCTTCGATTATCGAAACACGCTTTGCGCCTGCGTTCTGGGTGGCTTCTTTAACTGCTCTGCGTTCAACCGCAGTAACGCCTGAGGGAATGCAAATAATTACTCTTACTCTAGAACCTGCAAACGCTCTGCCTTTGAGTGCTTTTCTGATAAATTCCTGCAACATACTTGTTGTCATGTCAAAATCTGCGATAACGCCGTCTTTAAGGGGTCTGACAGCAACTATAGAGCCGGGTGTACGTCCGATAACGTCCTTGGCTTCCTGACCAACATAACGTACTCTGTCCATCTTGACGTCAACAGCAACAACACTGGGCTCTCTTATTATAATGCCCTTTCCTCTCATATACACAAGGGTGTTGGCTGTACCTAAGTCGATACCTATATCTTTTGAAAACATTAGTAAAACCTCCGGGGTATTCTTCTTTACAATTCGGTATTTATTATACCACTTTTTGAAAAAGCATACAACTAAAATACGAAATTAAATATTCATAAATTATCGAACGTTTTTATCGGATATTTATGCAATTTGCATTACATACTGCCCGTTGAGCCGAAACCGCCCTCTCCGCGTTCTGTTTTGTCGAGCTCGTCACAAAAGCCGTACCCGCACAGATCCACCGGCATAATGACAAGCTGTGCAATACGTTCGCCGTCCTTTATGGTATAGGGTTCTGAGGAATGGTTTATAACGGGCACTTTGACCTCGCCCCTGTAATCACTGTCAATTACACCTACACAGTTTGCGAGCGAAACACCGAATTTTGAAGAAAGTCCGCTTCTCGGAAACACGAACCCGCCATAACCCGCCGGCACTGCTATAGCAATACCTGTAGAGATAAGCTTGCGCTCTCCGGGCATAAGCACCGTATCTGCATCAACACAAGCGCATATATCCGCTCCGGCGCTCACTGCGGTCGCTCTGCAAGGCAGCTTTGCTTTATCATTCAGCTTTTTAACATCTATGAACATTATTGTACTCCTCTGTAATAAAGCCCTCTTGTAAGCTTTCCGTCAGGCTTTATGTCATCAAGATACATATTCAGCACCTCAGCCGTGTCCGTTTCATCGGTAAACTTCAGCAACACAAAATCAAACTTTGCAAGCTCGGTCTGCCTGTCGCTGAGATACAGCTTATCGGGATTAAGTACCTCGACTGTATTTTCACTGCACATACAAGGCATATTATTTCCCTGTCTGTCAGTGATGTAATGCGGACAATCAGTTCTCTTGTCCTTACCGCAGGGCTTGCCGTTATTTATAGGGCATCTTCTTGTGATCATCAGCGGCAGTCTGCCGTAACCTACTATGCCTATCTTTATCTCGCTGTCTGCACATAGCGATACCGCATCGCTCATAAGAAGTTCAAATGACAGTGCCGTATCGCTAAGCCCCATTTTTTCATACTCCCTGAGCGAATAACGGTTTGTTATATTGAGCCGTGACATACCGTGCATCTTGAAATCAAGTTTCTTTGCTATTCCGATATGTGAAAGCGTATGAACAGCCATATGTTCATATCCCTGCTTTCTGAGAACAGACAGCTTTTTGATTACATCATTCTCACAATCGGCAAGGAATACGGGCGGTACGACAATTATTCTGAACTTATCCGGTGTATCGCCGTCAAGCAGACCCATAGGTGCATAAATATACGAATATTCGTCTTCCTGCAATACCTGTTCAAGTTGCTCTGCCGTATTCACCTCACATCTGAACTCGGGACGTATTTTCTTACCGTCCTTGCTGTCAAGTGGAATATACGGTGATATTTTATAGTGATGAGAGTTCTTTTCAAGAATTTTCTCGTTAATGATCTCAATAGCTTTTCTTCTCAGTTCATTAATATGAGCCGCCGAAACCGACAATCCGTCGTCAACATTGACGGTGATATTTCCGGGGAAATATACAGTGCCGCCGAGCTTACCGCACTGATTTTCAAGATATTCGTGAGTAACAGCCCTGTTGACCGCTTTTTCGGGAATCTCGCCTACAGCGACAGCGCTTACATTACACGCTGATAGCTTATAGGAAACAGTCTGTCCATTTTTTACATTTACCGTAATATCAGCCTTGAAGCGTTTGCACGGCTTATGATAATACTGCTTCATACCTGCCAGTACTTTTGATGTTGTCGCAGTAACATCGTCTTTTGTTCGCACACCCTGCATATTTCTGAAGTCATCATCGAAATATCCGCTTGTAAATCCGCTTCTTGAAAATACATTTTTCAGCGAAACAAGGTCGGGCGTCCCGCCGCCAAGAGCTATACGGCAGGCATTAACCGCACCCGCAACATATTCGGGGCGTTTCATTCTGCCTTCTATCTTGAATGACGTAACGCCGAGTTTTTCAAGTTCGGGTAACTTTTCTACAAGAGACAGATCTTTCAGTGATAAGACATTATGCCTGTCGCCGCTTGTAAAATCAAGGCGGCAAGGCTGTGCGCAAAGTCCTCTGTTTCCGCTTCTTCCGCCGAGAACGCTGCTCATATAGCACTGCCCGCTGACGCATACGCATAATGCGCCATGAACGAACAGTTCAGTTTCGATATCACAGCTGTCAATAATCGCTTTTATCTGTTCAAAAGATAATTCCCTGCCGAGAACGACACGGGTAAATCCGAGCTTTTTTGCCATAACTGCACCCTCAGGCGAATTTACGGTCATCTGGGTAGACGCGTGCAAAGGCAGTTCCGGTACGATCTGTCTTGCCAGTCTTGCAACACCCATGTCCTGTACGATAAAGCCGTCAACATCGGCTTTGGCGCAATTCTCGATTGCCTTTGCAAGCAAGGGTATTTCCCTGTCAAATACAAGTGTATTCAGCGTTACATAAACTTTTACGCCGCTGTAATGACAAAAGCGTACCGCTTCACAAAGCTGTTCGGCGGTAAAATTATCTGCATTTTTTCTTGCGGAGAAATATTCTTCCCCTAAATAAACCGCATCGGCGCCTGCATTAACAGCCGCCGACAGACTTTCCTGTGCCCCGCACGGAGCTAAAATTTCACTCATAACGTCATCTGACCGTCATTGACGATCTCATTCATCTGTGCGCTGAGATCGGCATACTTCTTTCTGAGCGCCGATAACTCATCGTTCAAGTCCTTGACCTCTGCGTTACGCTGATTTGCATATTCGTCAAAAGTCTTCTCATATGTATCAACTGTGCCCTGAAGCTTATCGATCTGTGCAAGGAGAAGTTCGTCCTGTCCGTGTTCGTTAACAAGCTTCTCGTGATCTATTCTCAGTTTTTCAAGCATTTCTTCTGCACGGGTGTTTTTGTCTGTAAGCTCGGATAACTGCGCTTTGAGCTTTGCGTTTTCATCACTTAATTCAGACGTACCCGATATATTTTCGCCGAGTTTTGCATTTTCAGCTTTAAGGTGTTCTATCTGTGCTTTAAGCTTTGCATTTTCATCGTTCATAACGGCGCTGTCGCTTGCGTTCATTTCGGTAAGCATAGCATTCTCTGCAGTAAGCTCTTTAATCTTTTCATTAAGCTTATTATTCTCACCGATGAGCTTTTCAGCTTCATCAGCCTTACTTTCACTTATCATTTCCTTTTCGGCTTTAAGCACTTTTATCTGCTCATTCAGCTTTGCGTTTTCCGTTTCAAGCTCGCCGGATTTTTCGGTATTGATATTTGAAAGCTGTTCCTTAAGCGCAGATAACTCGCTCTGTGACTCGGAAACATTGATTTTAAGAGCAGCAAGCTCCGCCTCAGAAGCAGAAAGCTTTTCTGCCAGTTCTGACGCTCTTTTTTCGTTTGCAGCTGATTTAGCCTGTATCTCCTGCGAAAGTTGCTGTGCCTTGACTACGATTTTTCTGCTGTCATAGTTTTCGTCGGCAAAATCAAGCGCCGCAAGCATAGCAATGTCGGTCAGCGACATAGAAGATGCCATCGAACTCAGCTTGTCTATCTTCTTCTGCAGGTTTTCCGCAGCGTCATACATTCTGTCGGGATCTTCGCTCTTCAAGTAAAAATCGTGTCCGCTTATAGATATTTTTACTTTTTCCATTACGCCCTCCGGGATTTATTTGTAAAACTTATTTTTCGTTATCAGTATTGCGACAATGACGGCAAGTATAACGGAAATGACAACCGGAAACCAGGTATACGGAAGCGGAAGGTCAACCACATTCATACCATAGAAGCTGAACACCATAGTAGGTACGGACATAACGATAGTAATTACCGTCAGCACTTTCATTACGATATTCAGATTGTTTGATATGACACTTGCAAAGGCGTCCATTGTACCCGAAAGTATGTTTGAATAGATATTGCTCATTTCGATAGCCTGCTTTACTTCGATGAGTACGTCTTCAAGCAGTTCCTGATCTTCTTCATAGAGTTTTATTACTCTGCCTCTCAATATCTTTTCAAGCACTGTTTCGGTAGATTTTAGCGACGTTGAGAAATATACCAGTGATTTCTCAAGTCCGAGGAGCTGAATAAGCTCTTTGTTCTTCATTGATTTGTGCAGCTGTTGTTCAACATAATTTGAAAGCTTGTCTATCTGCTTTAAGTACAGCAGATATTTACTTGCTATTCTGAGCAGCATATGGAATACAAATCGTGTCTTGAACTGCGTCTGTATTCCTTTTACTATACCCTTTGTGAATTCATCGATAATGATGTTTTCCTTAAGGCACACGGTTATAACGTGGCTGTCGGTAATAATTATACCCATAGGCATGGTGTAATAGCTGATCGTATCGTCCTTATCCTGTACTTTCTCGGCAACCGGATAGTCAAGGACTATGAGCGTCTGTCCATCGTCGCTTTCAATACGGGAGGTTTCTTCCTCATCGAGGGCGGAACGGATAAAGTCACGGTCGATATTCAGTTCTTCCTGAAGCAAGGATATCTCTGTTTCTGTAGGCGCTACAGCAGATACCCAGCAGCCGGGCTCCATTGTTTCGAGTTCAACTATTGTGTTCTCGACAGTCTTGTAAAATTTCAGCATAACGTACCTCTTTTCTGCACAGAAAGCCGTTATGCGACGACTACTGCGCACTTTTCGTTCTGTTTTAATCGTTTCCCGCAAGGGTCCGCAGTCATCGTCTTTCACCTCTTTTGACAGTTTTATCGCATAACCGTATTTATTTTATCACACTTTTTACGGTTTGACAACAGTTTTCATTTCATTTTGAAAATTTTTTTCTTGTTCTTTACGCTCGGATTGCATACGGCTGTAGACGCACCCGCAGTAATTCTGTCTGTACAGCCCGTATTCGTGAGAGAGTTCGATAGAACGCTTATATCCGTTTCTTTTCTTGAAATCGGAGTAAAGATACGGTATATCATATTCCTTGCTGTATTTTGCGCCGAGTTCATTCAGCTTAACGGCATTCTTATGAGGGCTTACCGAAAGCGTGGTACAGAAATATTCATATTGAAGCTCTTTTGCAAGCCTTGCGGTTTCTTTAAGCCGCATTTCATAGCATAAAAAACAGCGTTCTCCACCCTCCGGAACGTGCTCTTTTCCTTTAGCCATATCAAAGAAAAGCTGCGGCGAATAATCGCCGTCGATCATTTTTACCGGATATCTGAACGACTTTTCCGAAATAAGCCGTTTAAGCTCGTTCTTGCGCTTTTCGTACTCTTCTTTTTCGGTAATATTGGGATTGTAGAAAAATACCGTGATGTTGAAATGCTCTGCCAGATACTCCAGCACATAACTGCTGCAAGGAGCACAACACGCATGAAGCAGAAGCGTAGGCGCATGGTCGAGCGATTTTATGATCCTGTCGGTTTCAAGCTGATAATTAATCATCAGCCTTCACCAGCTTCTCATCCGCTATCTGACGGAGTTCGTCAAGAGAGCCCTCTTTGATATCACTTTCATTTATAATGAAAAGATATCCGTCATGAGTTACAATATAAGCGCTTGACTTATTGAAATCAACAGAAGCTACTGCTGTCCACTCGGCGACAGCCTTTGCCGCACCGCTGTTTTTAAGCACAATACTGCTTGCCGTTATCTCAATTGCGTCATATCCGTTCTTTGAATTGATATCAAAAATTTCCTTAGTGTACTTTTTAAGCGTTACCGAAAGAACAAGTCCTGTAGCAACTATAAGCAAAGTACAGATAACCGTAGCAAAAATAAACCACCACATCTGAGTGACTATAGCAAGAACTATTCCGACAGCTCCTATGAGCGCCATTGCGACAAGGTAGCATATTACATATACTTTTGACGCTTTGCTCTTGCCGAAAATATTGTACTTTACAAATTCACCGACATTTTCAGATGTATATTTAAGAACCGATTCTATCATCTTATACTCCCTTCATTGTAAGAGAAATACGTTTTTTGGCAGGGTCTATATCAAGCACCTTTACCTTTACGATATCTCCGACCTTTACAGCTTCAAGCGGGTGCTTTATGTATTTATCGCATATCTGTGAGATATGCACAAGTCCGTCCTGATGTACGCCGATATCAACAAACACGCCGAAATCTATTACGTTTCTTACCGTACCGTCAAGAATCATACCGGACTTTAAGCTGTTTATATCCGCAATGTCCGTTCTCAGGAGCGGTGCAGGCAGCTCATCTCTGGGATCTCTGCCGGGTTTAGCCAGCTCGTTTATGATATCGGCAAGCGTCATTTCACCTATTCCGAGTTCATCGGACAGCTTCTTTATGCCAATGGATTTTACCTGTTCCTTTATTGACGGAATACCGCCGGAAACATCTGCGAGCTTAAATCCGCACTTATCAAGCAGAGCTTCTGCCGCCTTATAGCTTTCAGGGTGTACTGAGGTGTTGTCAAGCGGATATTTTCCACCGTGAATACGCATAAATCCTGCACACTGCTCGAATGCTTTCTTACCGAGTTTAGCGACTTTAAGAAGCTCCTTACGATTAGTGAACACGCCGTTTTCTTCTCTGTAAGTCACTATATTCTTTGCAACTGTTGAATTGATACCTGCAACATAGCCGAGCAGTGAAACAGACGCTGTGTTAAGGTCTACACCGACGCTGTTAACGCTGTCCTCCACTACTCCGCCGAGCGCTTCCGACAGCTTTGCAGGCGGCATATCGTGCTGATACTGACCTACACCGATTGCTTTCGGGTCTATCTTAACAAGCTCTGCAAGCGGATCCTGAAGCCGTCTTGCGATAGATACGGCACTACGCAGTGAAACATCATATTCGGGGAATTCCTCAGCCGCCAGCTTGCTTGCCGAGTATACGCTTGCGCCTGCCTCGGATACGACCATATAGCTTACCTTTCGGTCAATCTTCTTTAAAAGATCCGCCATAAACACTTCACTCTCATGGCTTGCCGTACCGTTTCCTATAGCGATAATATCGACCTTGTGCTTTTCGATAAGGTTTTTGATTATTCTTTCCGCTCCTGCAATATCGCTCTTCGGAGGTGTCGGATACACTACCGATGTGTCAAGAACCTTGCCTGTAGCATCAACAACGGCTACCTTACAGCCTGTTCTGTAGCCGGGGTCAAAACCCAGCGCTACGCTGTTTTTTACAGGCGGTTGCATAAGAAGCTGTCTTAGGTTGTCCGAAAATGTGTGTATACTGCTATCACACGCCTTCTCGGTAAGCTCGTTTCTGAGCCTTCTTTCAAGCGAGGGGTGAATAAGTCGCTTGAAGCTGTCTTCACACGCCGAGCGCACCATTCTGCCGCAATCGTTTTCTGCCTTGACGTAGGCTCTGTAAATGTGCTTCATAACCCACTGCTCATCCGGCTCAATGCTGACCTTGAGCGCATCCTCACGTTCTCCTCTGTCAAGTGCGAGAAGTCTGTGCGGAGGTATCTTACACGCAGGCTCGCTGTAGTCATAGTAATTTTTATATACCGTTTCAGCCTTTTCATCAACAGCCTTTGACACAATAAGCGCATGACCAGTATACTCAGCATACAGCTTTTTGCGTAAATCCGCATCATCCGAAACCGTTTCTGAAATAATGTCCAATGCTCCGTTTATTGCATCGTCAACGGTTTCAACTTCCTTTTCTTCACTTATATATTTCTCTGCTTCGGCAGTGGGAGAAGCGAGCGTCTGAGCGAGTATGAAATCGGCAAGGGGCTGAAGTCCTTTTTCTTTTGCTATGCCTGCTCTTGTCTTACGCTTTGGCTTGAAGGGTCTGTAGATGTCCTCGACTTCAGCAAGTGTCTTTGCATTGACAAGGTCGCTTTCAATCTTTTCTGTCAGATTACCTCCGTTTTCAATAAGGTTTCTGACCTCTTCTTTTCTGCTTTCAAGATTACGCAGATATGTAAGTCGTTCGCTGAGTTCTCTTAAAAGCTGGTCATCAAGACCTCCGGTAGCTTCTTTTCTGTAGCGGGAAATAAACGGGATTGTATTGCCGTCATCTATCAGCTTTACCGTGTTTTCTACCTGTGTATTTCTTATCCCGAACTCTTCAGCCAGTTGATTTAAAATATCCATTGATTTTCTCCGTTTTCTCAGAATAATTTTCCCACTATCTCAAAGACAGGTCCGTGTTGCCACAGGAAGGTGCTGAGCTGGATCTCAAATCCCTCGCCCTGGTTGCAGGCAAAGTCGATAGGCTTCATCTTAGGCAGACCGTATCCCGAAAGCAGATTCATAATAACACCCGAATGCGTTATTACTGCGGCTGATGTAACTTCGTTTGCCATCATATCCTTGAATATCTCTTCAAGCCCGTCAAGGCATCTTAACGTGAAATGCCCGAAGCTCTCACCGTTCGGCGGTGCGGCGTCATATCCGCCTTTGAGCCATTCAAGATACTTTGCATCATTCTGGAGTTCAGCCTGCGTCTTTCCCTCATAGTCGCCGAAATCTATCTCCGATATTCCGTCAATGCGCTTCAAAAGTCGCTCGGGATAAATGATGTCTGCGGTCTGAAGGCAACGCTTCAGCGGACTTGAATAAACCTTCTGTACTTTCGGATATACTTCAAGTGCGGCAAGTGACGATATAGCGCTCTCGCCCTCTTCGCAAAGCGGCAGATCCGTAGTACCTATATATTTTCCCTCAAGGTTACCCTGAGTAATTCCGTGACGGATAAGATAAAGTCTGTAATTCTTCATTTTTTACTTCCTTTCGGTTAATTTTTATTGATATTCATGCCGATTACGGCGTTTTTTGTTTTATTATGGGGTTATTATATAAAAAAGCACCCGATTTTTTGTATAAAATCACGCTTTACAATAGGGAATAACTCCGCTATAATATACTTTGTGAATATTGTCAGATTAAGAGAGGTCAAATGATGAACACCGATTTTCCGAGGATTCTTTCCCTGCTCCGCAAAGAACGTGGACTTACACAAAAACAGGTCGCCGCAGATCTGGACATAGCTCAGGCGCTCCTGTCACACTACGAGAAGGGCAAACGTGAATGCGGTCTTGAATTCCTTGTAAAAGCGGCTGATTATTATAACGTTTCTACCGATTATCTGCTTGGTCGTTCCCCTGTTTCAAACGGCGGAATAATAACCGAAAGCGACATACCCGACGGCGGTAATGCAAGCGATTCAAAGTCGGGTGATATTATGCTCGCTCTTAATAAGAAGCTTATAACCAACAGCATTGAAGTCATCTTCTCTCTTTTGCAGAAAATCAAATCATCAAAGCTCAGCAAGAGCGTTTCTTCAATGCTGACGCTTTCTGTCTACAAAGCGTTCAGGATAACATACAATGCTAACAGCAAAAACAATGAAAACCTTTTCGGAGTATCGCCGACATCGGCTCTTCATTTGATCGACTCGGCAATATGCCTTGAAGTCGGAGCCGCTGCAGACGCCGCAAACGACGCAGTAAACGCTCCCTCAATAACTACAAATTCCATTGAAGCGGAATATGATAAGCAAGGCACTGCGCTTTTAAGTCTTATCAAAAACGCCGAAAAACGTCTTGATCGTATAAACACTGACTGATTACCGATATGAAAGGATCAGAATATGAAAAAAGTCATTTCAGTTATCATAGCAACAGCCGCTGTAACAGCAGGATTATTTGTACTGCTCGACAAGCTTTACAAAAAAGCGGTTTCAGGCATTATCAGATGACCTTAATCCTTTGAAAAAATCGGTGAGAAGCTTTGCGCAATCGTCCATCAGTATACGGCTTCTTACCATCGGACGATGATTGAACGGATAATCGAATATTTCCATAAGCGAGGCGCAAGCCCCGCCTTTTTCATCAAACGCACCATATACAAGCCTTTTCAGTCTTGAATTGATTATCGCACCTGCACACATCGGGCACGGTTCAAGCGTAACATATAGCGTACAATCGGTAAGCCGCCATGAGCCAAGAGCTTTGGCGGCTTGTTCAATAGCCAGTATCTCTGCGTGAGCAGTCGGCGACTGCAATGTTTCACGCATATTGTAACCTCTGCCGAGTATCTCTCCGTCTTTGTTTACCACAACAGCCCCGACAGGGCATTCGCCTTTTTCAGCCGCTTTTTTTGCAAGTTCTATGCAGACTGTCATATACTCTTCATCAGCTGTCACGGTCACACCTCCCGAAAGATAATCATACGATTTAAATTATACTACAAAAAGAGTTTAAAATCAATATTAAAAGTAATTCTCTTTGATGATCCGTATTTCCTGCTTGCGAGCATAATTTTCAATATGTGACAAATTTCTGAATAATTGACACACGGCACGGAATAATATGTTTGCAAGAGCAAAAACAGTTTCTTCAGAAAGGAATGTCTATATAATGAAAGCTACGGGAATAGTAAGACGTATTGACGATCTCGGAAGAGTTGTAATACCCAAGGAAATAAGAAGAACTATGAGAATACGCGAGGGCACGCCGCTTGAAATATATACAAGCGTTGACGGCGAGGTAATATTCAGAAAGTACTCCCCTGTCGGCGAAATTTCAGGTACCGCAGGACAATATGCAGACGTACTTTACAAAGTCGGAGGAATGCCTACGGTAATATGCGACCGCGACCACGTTATAGCAGCGTCCGGTATTCAGAAAAAGGAAGTGCTTGAGCGCAGGGTATCAAGCTCGCTTGAAGACCTTATCGAGCAAAGAAAATCTCTTTACCGTACAGCTGATGGTGTAAAAATGAACCCCATTGAAGGTGTAGATCGCTTTGCCGTTGCCTGTGCGCCGATAATGGCAGACGGCGATGTGAACGGTGCGGTTATAATGCTGTCGGATAAGGACAACTCAACTGTTGACGACAAGACGAAAGCCCTGGTTGAAGCGGCGGCTATGTATTTTGGAAAACAGATGGAAGATGTCTGATAACAGATCATACCCACAAACGATATTTTCGCTTGTGGGTATAACTTTATTCATTTTTTCCGAACATCATATCAGTAAACTTAACTACATACTCGCTCCAGAAGGTCATATCGTGACCGCCCTTGCTTTCAAGGTAAACGTGAGGTATATTATTACTGTCAAGGAATCTGTGAAACTGCCTGTTATTCTTAAGCAGAAAGTCCTCTGTACCACACGCCATATATATCTGCGGTATTTTCCTATTCTCTTGTGAAAGCCGCTTTACAAGAATTTCAGGATTGTTATCGCTTGCGACAACTTCGTCAAGGTTTCCGAAACATTCATGATAATAATCATAATTGGCAACACCATTGTTCTCTCCCGTTTTCATTCCGGATATTTCGTGTACAATAAGTGCAGATGAAAGTGCGCACACCTTACCGAATGTATCGGGATAAGTGAACGCAGTATGAAGCGCACCGAAGCCGCCCATTGAATATCCCATTATCGCAGTATCCTCCGCAGTCTGTGCAAGCCCAAATGTATTTCGCACATACCGCACAAGTTCATCTCCGACATATGTACAATAATTGTGCCCTGTTGATAATCCGTCAAGCCAGAATGAGTTTTCGCCGTGAGGAATCACTACGGCAAAGTTATATTTTTCCGCAATATATTCCGGTATCCAGTTGATGCCATCCTGTGTGTATCCGTGCAGAATGAAGAGTGTTTTCATATTCTGCTTATCATAAACCCCGCCGTAATTGTGCTTATCATCGGGAATATACATTTTGAACGAAACATAGCGGTTCAGCGACTGTGAAAAGGAACGTATATCGATCTGTGACATATGACACCTCCTGATATAAGTAATGCTCCGTATCGAATAACACGGAGCATAAGTGCTTAATTCTTATCGGTTCTTGAACGCTTAACATATCTGTGTCTGATAACACGATAACGTTTCTTAAGCTTACGTTTTTTGTTCTTTTTCTTGTAAACTTCCATTGCCTCTTTATACACATCGAGCAAATCATTAGCAAGGCGCACAGCACCTGAGGTTATGATGGATTCCCTTGTACGCCTGCCAAACTCGGCAAGCTCGTCCTTAGGCATATCACGGAGTTTTTTCAGAAGCTCGTACATACTGTCGGCATCGGTAAAGTTATAGCCGTTTACACCATCCTTTACCTGTCCGACATTGAGGTCGTCCTTAAGGCTGAGAACAGGAAGGTGCATAGCCATACCCTCGAGCATGGATATTGAGCAGGTATCGGAGAGTGACGCTGTGATATATGCGTCACAGCAGGCATAATATACGGGTAAATCGGGGTGTTCTACCCTGCCCGCAAATTTCACCATATCGGATATACCGAGTTCATCGGCTTCCTTGCAATGCTGTTCGTGCAAAGGGCCGTCACCGAGTATGAACAGCTTTATCTTATCTTCGGGTCTGACATTTTTAGCCCAGTATTGAAGAAGAAGCGTTATGTTCTTTTCCTTGCCGAGTCTGCCGCAGAAGCAGAATACCATATCGTCATCGGCAAATCCGAACTTTCTTCTCATCCTGACAGCATCGTTTCTATCAACGTTTTCGGGCTTGAATACGTCAAGCTCCACTGAATTCGGTATAACGTGGACGGGCTTCTTTACGCCGCAGGCTTTGAAATATTCCGAAACCTTGGGCGATGGTCCTGTAATAGCCGAAGCTGTTGATGCGAGCATCTTTGCGTAAAGGTGGCTGGCGGAAGTTACAATCTTGCCGAAGCCTTTTGTTTTTGCTACATAATATACATAATCGTCATACATTGTATGGAGCGTATATACAAGCGGTACTTTGAGAGTTCTTGCGATAAGTACACCGGAAATTCCAACTCCGAATTCGTTATGGATATGAATTATGTCGGGAGCAAAGCTCTTTATCTTATCAAGACGTTCCTTGCTTATAGGCGGCGCTATATCATAATTGTAAATTTTCTTGAGTTTTACGGCGGGACAGTACATTACATCGTCCGCAATAACGTGATTGTTTACTCTTGAATCGGCGGTAACCACCAGTACCGTATGTCCAAGCGCTTCAAGACCTTCCTTTAATGTTTTAACGTGGGTGACTACACCGTTGATGCTCGGCAGGTATGTTTCTGTAAACAGAGCTATCCTCATTTGTATTCCCCTTTCATGATAACTATAGAATTGTTGGAAATTGTATCCTGTTTTTTAGGTATATTTCAATTAATATTTTACACTATTTCGGAATAAAAAACAAGATGGAAAAGCAGAAAATAATTTAATAAAATTTTCAAAAAGCACTTGACAAGCAGAAAAAATAAGTGTATAATATATCAAGGTTAATCACCGCACAACAGAATATGCCGCTGTGGTGGAATCGGCAGACACAAGGGACTTAAAATCCCTCGGTAGCAATACCGTATCGGTTCAAGTCCGATCAGCGGCACCATTTAAATTTTATATTATTAATTCGCCATGCAGAAATACCCAAGTGGTGAAGGGGCTCCCCTGCTAAGGGAGTAGGTCGGGAAACCGGCGCGAGGGTTCAAATCCCTCTTTCTGCGCCAAAAGAAGTCACTTTTTGTGGCTTCTTTTTTTATGCAAAAATGCGGCTGATGCCCAGAAAGTATCAGCCGCTGATTTGCCCGGACGTGATGTCAGCGTATTTGTATTTGTTTTATTTCGTCAGTGAGTGCTTTCGCCTTGTTTGCGGTCTTTCCGAAGTAATAGTATACGGGTAATCGTATAAGGAAGAAGCTGATAAAAGAACGAAAATACAGCAAAACAGATAGAGAATATATTATAGTACCATAACCTAAATGTTCTGCAATCAATGGCAAATTCACCATGTTAGTTTTTTCGACTCTTGGAAGAATATCGGGATAATAAATCGCAAAGCCAACAAATATCAACAGAAAAGATGGTATCCAGAAATAAACCTTTGAGCGAATAACGCCTGCCGAAATTGCCGCCGCTATTAAAACTACTCTCATAACAAAGAACCTTACTACTTCCGTTGGTGCCATTATCCCTTCACTTCTGACTCCCAATGCTTGAAGGATAGGCTCAATTATTTTCAGTTCAAATATTATAATCAGATACACACCTATCTGAATCGCCATTGTTAAAATTAGATTAGAAAGCAACGGATGTTTTTTCATATTGTTATCTTTTCCTTTCTGTCAATCTATGCTGACAAATAATAAGATAATTGCTAATTTGTCCGGTTGTGATGTCAGCGTATTTGTATTTGTTTCTTTCGTCAGTGAGTGCGTTCGCCTTGTTTGCGGTCTTTCCGAAGTAACAGTATACGGATAATTGAATAAGGCAGAAGCTGAAAAAGGAACGAAGATACAGCTGAACAGATAGCAGAATATATTATACTACCATAACCAAAATGTTCCGCTATCCACGGCAAATTGATTATGTTGTCTTCCTTGATTCTTGCAAGATTATCAGGATAATAAATTGCAAACCCAATAAATATCAAAATGAATGACGGTATCCAGAAATAAACCTTTGAGCGAATAATGCCTGCCGCAATTGCCGCCGCTATCAATACTGCACTGAAAACAATGAGACTTACTACTGCCGTAGGCGGCAATATCCCTTCACTTCTGACTCCCATCGCTTGAAGCATAGGTTCAATTATTTGCACTTCAAATATTTCAATCAGATATACGCCTATCTGAATTGCCATCGTAAAAATGAAATTAAAAAGCAACGGGTGTTTTTTCATATTGTTATCCTTTCTTACAATCCCTATGCTAACAAATAATAAGATAGCTGCAAATGGGGAGCTGTCATATAGCCGGAATATTCTATGAACGTTGAAAACGAAGTAGAATATTTTGACGCAATTCCAAATTCACCGCCTATATATACAGGTATGACATCTGTGGTTATGCCTAAACCAAAAATATCTATACCCCAGCACCCGCACTTGCTTTAGCACAACATATATCACTTATGTTTTTTATATATCCATCTAGTTAATTTTGCCAGAGCGAAAGACGGCAATTGTACAACAAGCATTTCTAATACTATAATTACCGCATCGGTATAAACAT
>OLQC01000938.1_pt1 | contig 26389 bp, 24 predicted proteins | sample 1672471 | NCBI WGS metagenome assembly OLQC01 (sample SAMEA3136689, study PRJEB25190) | human gut metagenome | biome: human gut; feature: human-associated habitat; material: faeces | place: Austria | collected 2013 | reverse complement strand
TCTGCAAGCAGATTGCGTGCAAAGCCGTCAGGCGGGCTTTATGCAGTGTTTCCTATATGATAAGCAACCAAAACCACACACAGAAAGGACAGCATATGACAGAAACATTTGTGTTGGAATCCCACCATGACCGCCTGCTGCTGCATGGGCTGGTGGTTCGTCCGGAGCAGGAACCCTGTCGGGGCATTCTACAGGTGGCACACGGCATGTGCGAGCACAAGGAACGCTACCTGCCGTTCCTACAGGAAATGGCAGACCACGGCTATCTCTGCATCATTCACGACCACCGCGGACACGGTGAAAGCGTCCGCCAGCCGGAAGATCTGGGGTACTTTTATCCGGACGGCGGCACGGCGATCGTTTCCGACCTCTATCAGGTGACACGTTGGATACGGGAACAGTATCCGGAACTGCCGTTGTATCTGTTCGGGCACAGCATGGGTTCGCTGGTGGTGCGGTGCTATCTGAAACGGTATCCCGATGTGCCGGACGGCGTGTTCGTCTGCGGCTCTCCCAGTGCCGTTTTTGGCATGGGGCTGGGCGAACGGGTGCGGGCACTGCTCGCCAGGAAAAAGGGGGCACAGTATCACAGCCCGATTCTGGCAGAAGCACTGTTCGGCGGATTCCAGAAACCGTTTCGGGAAGAAGACAGACCTAACGCATGGATCTGTAGTGACCCCGCCGTGGTAGATGCATACAACGCAGATCCGCTTTGCAGCTTCAACTTTTCCCTGAACGGCTACGAAGCATTGCTCTATCTGCTGCGGACAGTCTACAGCACAGAGGACTGGCGGGTGACACAGCCGGAACTGCCGATCCGGTTTCTCTCCGGTGCAGAGGATCCCTGCCGCGACAGCGACCAGAAATTCCAGCAGGCAGCGGAACTGCTCCGCAGTGTGGGATACCAAAACGTGACCGCCAGACTGTTTCCGGCGATGCGGCACGAGATTCTCAACGAACCGCAAAAAGAACTGGTCTATCAGGACATTCTGAAAACCATACAGATATGGGAGGAAAACCAATGAACATTCCAAAGGAAATACAGGAAAGCCGCATTGCTTGGGCGGCAAATGATGCCAAGCGGGACAGCGGCTTGCAGGAGCCGCAGGGCATAGAAAAATTCTGCGATCTGGACTACGCCGGTGACGGCATCACGGAGCACTTGCTGGACGTATACCGTCCGGTGCAAAACGGCGAAAATCTGCCGGTGCTGATCAGCATTCACGGCGGCGGCTGGTTCTACGGGGACAAGGAACTGTACCGGTTCTACTGCATGCACATGGCGGAACTGGGTTTCGTGGTGGTAAACTGCAACTATCGTCTTGCTCCGGAGCACCCCTATCCGGCTGCCATTGCCGATGTGTGTCAGGCGATTCGCTGGACACTGGCACACCGGAAGCAATACACGTCCAACCCCCACTGGTTTCTGGTAGGCGATTCCGCCGGTGCCCAGCTGGTCAGCCAGTACTGCATTCTGGCAGGAAACGCCGCCTATCGGGAACAGCTGGACTTTGCCACCTATGACCAGCTGCCGGACGGCACTGCCCTGAACTGCGGCATCTATGACATGTCACTGGAAAATATACACAAAAATATTTACACACAGGAAGCCACTCCGGAACAGCAGAAGCTGTTTGAACAAGTTCTCACCTATATGAACAGCAGCTTTCCGCCCTCGTATCTCATGGCAAGTGTTAATGACGGGCTGCGTCCCCGCACAACGCCGATGCGGCAGCGGCTGGAAGCATGCGGGATACCGTTCACCTTTGCGGAATACGGCGAGGGCGTACCGTCAGACAGCCACGTGTTCCACCTGAACTTGTACAGTGAAAACGGCAAAGCCTGCAATCAGGCAGAGGCGGATTTCTTCCACCGTCTGGAGCAGCAGGAAACCAGACACGCCTGAACACGCAGCAATATCCAAGGGGCAACCCCGCACAAACCAAATGCCCCCGACTTTTCCAAAAAGAAAGTCGGGGGCATTTTGTTATTGATAGGGAGTGTTGACACGATAATGATATGTGAATTTTGTGAGGTAATTTTTCTCCGTTCTAGGCAAGAATTTTTAACGACGAACGGGGAAAAATCACCCCAAAAGACACGTGTCAGGCTTCGTGTCAACACACCATAGTGTAATTTACGCTGCTATTCTGTAGTTTCGCTGTCTGCGAACTGGCTCTGATACAGGTTTGCGTAGAAGCCCTTCTGTGCCATCAGCGAATCGTGCGTTCCCTGTTCCAGCACATTTCCCTGATTCATCACCAGAATCCAGTCTGCACTTTTGATTGTGGAAAGACGGTGAGCAATGATAAAGCTGGTCTTGCCTGCCATCAGCTTTTCAAATGCCTTCTGGATCCGCTGCTCCGTCCGCAGGTCAATGCTGCTGGTGGCTTCGTCCAGAATCAAGAACGGCGGGTCTGTCAGCATGATGCGGGCAATGCAGAGCAGCTGCTTCTGTCCCTGTGACAAGCCGCTGCCGTCCTCTGTCAGCACCGTGTCATATCCCTTGGGCAGCCGGCGGATAAAGCCGTCTGCATAGGCAGCTTTCGCCGCAGCCACGATTTCTTCCCGTGTCGCGTCCGGTCGGCTGTAGGCGATATTTTCCGCAATACTTCCCGTGAACAGCCACGTTTCCTGTAATACCATACCGTAGCAGGCACGCAGGCTGTCCCGTGTGACACCGGCAATGTTCTGCCCTGCCACGGAAATTTCGCCGCCGTCTACGTCATAGAACCGCAGCAGCAGATTGATCAGTGTAGTCTTGCCGCAGCCGGTAGGCCCTACAATGGCGATTCGCTGTCCGCAGTGTACGTCCAGATTGAAATCCGTAATCAGCGGACGGTCTGGCACATAGGAAAATTTCACATGGGAAAGCTGCATGGTGCCGTTGCAGTTTTGCAGTTCCGGCAGGTGGCTGTCATCCGACTCCGCCGGTTCGTCAATGACTGCAAACACACGCTTTGCGGAAGCAACGGCGTTTTGCAGTTCTGCCACCACGCCGCTGATCTCGTTGAACGGCTTGGTGTACTGGTTGGCATAGGTGAGGAAGCTTGCCAGCTGACCAACGGTGATCACACCGATCAGCGGCACATTGCCGGTAGCTGCCAGTGCTCCGCAGACACCCACAGCGGCATAGATCAGAGCGTTGACAAAACGTGTCACCGGATTGGTGATAGAACCGAAAAATGTTGCCTTTGCTCCGGTCTGCTGCAATTCAGTATTGTATACGTCAAACCGTTCTTCCGCACGCTTTTCATAGGTAAACGCCTTGACCACTTTCTGGGAGCCGATCATCTCCTCCACCAGACCGCCCAGTGCTCCGCGGGCATCGGAGGATTTCAGATAGGAGGAACGGGACATCTGTGTAATTTTCGCCGCAACCAGCAGGGAGATCGGCGTGAGAATGACTACCAGAATGGTAATGCGGACGTTGATCGTCAGCATAAAGATCAGCGTACCCAGAATGGTGAAAATACCAGTGACAAACTGGGTGAACGCCTGTAGGAAACCGTCAGAAATGATCTCCATATCCGAAACGGCTCTGCCGATCAGATCCCCTCTCGCCTGTCCGTCGATGTACCGCAGCGGGACATGCTGCAAGTGGCTGAACAGGTCGCACCGCAGGTCGCGAATGGTGTGTGCCGCCAGACGGTTGGTACAGAGGGACATGAGCCACTGGAACAGGGCACTGACGGCAATGGTCAGTGCCAGAACGATGATGATTTTCCACAGCTGTGGAAAGTCTACCTCGTGTACAGCAACCACGCAGTCCACTGCCTTACCAATAAGGATCGGCACAAACAGGGAAAGTCCTGTGCCGATCAACGCAAAGAGCAGCATTCCCAGCAGTTCCTTGCGGCACGGCTTGGTATACGATAAAATTCGCCGAATGACTGTCAGCATAAACTTTCCCTCCTCACTGCATCTGTGTGTGGTAAATATCCGCATAGACCGGACACTGTACCAGCAATTCGTCATGTGTGCCATAGCCCACACACTTTCCGTCGTCCATGACCAAAATGTGGTCAGCATGCTGAATGGAAGTGGCACGCTGGGAGATCATGATCTTTGTCACATCGCCCATTTCCGCCGCCAGCTGCCGCCGCAGTTCCAAGTCGGTGGCATAGTCCAGTGCACTCATACTGTCGTCCAGAATCAGCAGCTTCGGGTGTCCTACCAGTGCACGGGCAATGGTCAGACGCTGCTTCTGTCCGCCGGACAGGCTGCGTCCGCCCTGTGTCACCTTCGTTTCCAGTCCCCTGGAGGTCTGGCTGACGAATTCCCACGCCTGTGCAATTTTGCAGGCATGTTCCAGTTCTGCGTCATCTGCCGCCGCATCTCCCCAGCGAAGGTTTTCCGCGATCGTACCGCTGACCAGAGATGCCTTCTGCGGCACCACGCCGATTATCTGCCGGAGGGAATCCAGTGTGTAGCTGCGGACATCTTCGCCGTAGATTCGCACCGTTCCCTCAGTGGTGTCGTAGAACCGCGGGATCAGGTTGGCAATGGTACTCTTACCGCTGCCGGTACCGCCGATAATGCCCAGCGTTTCTCCTGCCCGCAGGCTAAAGCTGATGTCATGAATGGCAGCCTCACCGCCGTCCGGATAGGCAAATGTCACGTGATCGAATGCCAGCACCGGAGCCTGTTCCTGTACCGTCAGAGGCTTTTCGCCGTCTGTGATCTCCGGCTCCTCTGCCAGCACGTCGGAAATTCGCTTAGCAGAAGCCGCCGCCTTATTAAAGGAGATCAGCAGTTCCGCCATACGTACCATAGACAGGGCAATCTGTGTCATGTAGTTGACAAATGCAGTCAGTTCACCCTGTGTCAGATGACCGGTGTCCACGCGAATGCCGCCGAACCACAGCACTGCCACAATGCCCATATTCATAATGAAGAAAGAAGCCGGATTCAGAATCGCACCCACTCTGCCCACGGCAATGGAACGCTTGGCGAATACATCGCAGTCATTCCGGTAGGATTCGATTTCCTCGTCCTGTCTGGAGAACGCCCGAATAACACGGACACCGTCCAGATTTTCACGGGTATGCCGTGCGATGTTGTCCAGTTTGCCCTGATTCTCACCGTAGCGGGGAATCGTCCAGCAGGTCACGCTGTACAGCAGCACGCCGATGATCGGAATGGCGATCAGGAAAATGATGGACAGCTTCAGGTCGATCCGCATTGCCATAATTGCCGCACCGATAATCAGGAACGGGCAGCGGGTCGCTAAACGAATCACCATGTTCAGACCGCTTTGCACCGTATTGGAATCGCTGGTGATTCGGGTGATCAGCGAAGCCGTACCGATACGGTCTACCGCACTGTGCGAAAGGGTGTTCACATGGCGGTACAGTGCCCGCCGCAGTGCCGTGCCGAAGCCGTAGGCACACTTGGAAGCGTAATACTGGCAAATCAAAGCGAATGCCAGTCCGCACGCCGCCAGCAGGAACATTGCCCCGCCCATTTTCCAGATGTATCCGGTATCCCGATTGGCGATACCCACGTCGATCATTTTCGCAGTTACCAGCGGCACGATCAGTTCAAAGATCGCCTCCAGCAGCTTGAATATCGGTCCGAGAATGCACTCTTTCCAATACCCTTTCATATAGGGCAGCAGCCGTCTGACACTGCCCGCCTTTTTTGGTTTCATAGAATCTCTCCTTGTTCCCAACAGATTCGCACATTTCTGTGCAGTGCTTTTCTATTATACCCTATTTTCCCAGCAATTGCAAGCCGACATTTGATACATTTCTGTTATTCGCAGGAAAAACAAACCTGTAAAGGCAATACCGCACAAAGAGCGTCTGGCGACTTTGCACGCCATCTGCTTGCAAATTTCCCTTCAGAGCCTGTTTCGTATCTTCCCGCACGCATCTGTCGCACAATCTTTGTGCGATATTGCCTAAAGCAACTTTTCCCATTTTTTCTGTTGTCTGCATAAAAAAATTCCTCCGGTGCAAACTAGCACTGGAGGTGGTTTTGATGAAAACCCAGACAAAACAGAAATCCAGATTCCGCGGATTTTACACAGCCCTTTTCCTGAGCCTGCTGATGATCGGTGCCGCCTGTGTCTTTGCGTACCGCCAGACCAGTCAGACACTGGAGCAGAACCTCAATTCCCTGAACGAACAGATGGAACTGACCGAATCCGAAACGGAACCCTACGAAGCCCCTGTTGTCGGCGTGCAGACTGACGTGGCGAAGCCCGCAGAAACCACTGCCCCGCCGGCAGCCACCACTGCACCGGCAACAGAAACAGCAGCCACCGCAGCAGAAACAGTTCCGGAAACAGTTCCGCCGGAAGAAGCACCGGTACACCAGCTGACCCCGCCGCTGGCAGACTTTGCGATCCTGAACCCGTTCAGTGACGGCGAACTCATCAAGTCCGAAACCACCGGTACATGGCAGACACACAACGGCGTAGACCTCAGCTGTGCCGCCGGTGCAGACGTTTTCGCCATAGATACCGGTACTGTCAGCAAAGTGTGCAGCGATGCCCTGTGGGGCTATACCGTGACCATTGACCACGACAACGGCGTGACCAGCCGGTACTGCGGTCTGGACGGCTCGCTGGAAGTGCGGGAGGGCGACACGGTACAGACCGGACAGAAAATCGGTGTGACCGGTGCCAGTCCGGACTTGGAGAGTGCCCTGGAGCCGCACCTGCATCTGGAAGTGCAGAAAAGCGGCGTGTATGTAGATCCCACGGCATATTTCGGCTGATTACGGCACACAAAAAACGGGACGCTGTTTCCACCGTCCCGTACATATTATTCCGCCTGCTCTGCATGTTCTTCCGGCAGATACCAGTAGGAGTGAAAGCCATGGAGATACGTTCTCGCTCCCTTGGGCATCTGTGTCAGGGCATTGATGATATTGTAATAGTCCCCGATGCCCATCGGAATAGAAGTCGCTCCCAGTATACCCAGAAATCCCAGCTGCGGAAAAATCAGGTACAGCAGGAACGGCACAAATCCGAATATCAGGTTCGGCATCAGGCTCATCACAATAAAATGGCTCTTGCTCATATCCTCCGTTGCAACCACAAACAGCATACCGTTTTTCAGATTGGTGTAGATATACGCCTCTTTCCGGAAGCACATGGCGTGGATAAACTCATGGGGAATCAGGCAGGCAATTGCCGCCAGAATTCCCGCCCAGTATATCCAAAAGTGTTCCAGTATCACATCAAAGCCGCCGCGGAGCAGCACAATGGCATATGTCACGATCATAAGCGGCACAGAAAGCAAATTCAAAACCAACCCCAATTTTTTGATGTCGTCAATTTCCTGGAATTTCACCGCATTGGGTTTGTGCTCTCCGTGAGGCAAACTCTCCTCGTTGCCGTCAAATTTGCCTTTCCAGATGATTCTCATAAGATTTTCTCTCTCCCTATCAATTGTAATTCCGGAACTGCTCCGGCACAGAGATGTCGAACAGTTCCCGAATCTTCTCCATGCTCCACACCTGATAGGACGGACCTGTACTGGACGAACAATAGGGCAGTCCATGCTGGGCAGCCAGTTCATCCGTATACATGCTGTAAGGATACAGCCGCAGATTGGATTCCCGCCCGTCGTCAAACTGGGTAATCACCGGCGAAACCTTGACATCTTCAATGGTCACAGAGCCGTCCTCTTTCGCCACAATGTTGAAGTCTGCCAGTTCCCCGATCAGGTTCATGTTGTCCGTCTGGGCAGAAATGAAATTCCCCAGCGAATAAAACACAAAGCCCTGCGTACCGTCCGGACGGGTCAGATATTCCATTGTCTGTGCTACATGCGGGTGGGTGCCGATAATCACATCGCCGCCCCAGTCAATGATTTTCTGTGCCAGTTCCTTTACGCCGTCGGTAACGTTGTAGGTATCCTCCACGCCCCAGTGACAGGTCACCACTACCACGTCCGCAATTTCCTTGGCTGCGGCGATCTGCTGCTGGATAATGTCCTCCTGTGAGGTGTACACGATCTCCAGTTCAGAGTTGTCCGGCAGCGAATAGCCATTGGTATTCTCGGTGTAGCTAAGAAATGCCACTGTTTTTCCGTTGAATTCCTTGGTGCGGATATGCTGCTGCATGTCCACATAGTCCCGATAGACGCCGCATGCCAGAATGTCCGGATACTGCTGCATCTTCTGATCCCAGTAATTCAGGCAGCCGTTCAGTCCGCTTTCACCCTTGTCCAGCAGGTGGTTGTTGCACATGGTGATAACATTGAAGCCCATGCCCACCACGGCATCTCCCACTTCCACCGGCGAATTGAAGTTAAAATTGGAGCCGGACACCTCGAAGCCGTCGCCGCAGATCAGCGTTTCCTGATTGATGATATTCAGGTCACCGTTGATTAGCGGCTTGATGTTGTCATAGCAATAATCGAAATTATAGCTTGTCCCGTCATTGGAGTGTGCCTGTGCACTCTGATACACGCACTGCTGTACCAGATTGTCCCCCACCGCGACCACGTGAATGGAAGCGTCGCCGCCGGCTTCTGCGGTGGAATCTGCGGTGCTGTCGTCGGACGGCGTTTCACCGCTGTCTGCGGAGCTGTCCGAAACCGGTGCGTTTGCCGGAACTGCCGCACTGTCGTTGATCTCGTTGGTCTTGGAGCAGCCCGCCGCCGCACAAAGGCAGGCGATACCAGTGAGTACTGCCGCCAGCCTTTTCCCGTATATCCAAATGTGTTGTTTCATAAAAGCGTCCTTTCTTCGACAAAATATTCACTTCATTATAGCACATCTCCGGAAAAAAAGCAATCCATTTTGTATCTTTTTTTGAGAAAGCGGCATACTGAAAACAGAACGGCAGTCCTGCCGTGAATCCATTCGGGAGGTTGCCCTATGCAACAAAACCACACAGAAATTTTATTACAACAGACCATTTCGCCGCAGCTTTCTGTCAACCTCAGCAAGATCCGCACCATTGCAGAGGGTTCGTCAGACCTGCTGGTCAACGAATTTGTTCTCAGCGGGCTGCCTGCCGCCCTGCTCTGCTGTGAGGGCATGCTGTCTACGTCCACTATGACGGAACTGATCCTCAAGCCCATTACCGCGATCCGGCTGGAATGCCCTACTGCGGCAAATGTTTTCGCCTTTATCCGAAATCACCAGCTGTATTCTATCGACCGTGCAGAGGCAAGCACTTATGCTGACTTGTTCCGGTTTCTGAACTCCGGCTTTGCCGTGCTGGTGCTGGACGGAGCCGATTCTGCACTGGTATTCGGGATACAGGGCTACGACAAGCGTTCCGTCAGCGAGCCCTCCGGCGAGGACAACGTCATGGGAGCAAAGGACGGCTTCATTGAAGTTGTCCGCGTGAATATGTCCCTGCTTCGCCGCCGCATGAAAACCCCGCAGCTGAAACTGGAACTGTTTGTCAAAGGTTCCAAAAGCCAGACAGACCTCTGTCTTTGCTACATGGCAGACCGCGTGCCCCAATCCCTGATCGCACAGATCAAGGCACGGCTGGACGAAATGGAACTGGAGTCCATACTCTCCTCCGGCTATCTCCAGCCCTTTCTGGAGAACCGCCGCGGCTGTCTGTTCGACACTGTGGGCACTACCCAGCGACCGGACGTGCTCTGTGCCAAGCTGCTGGAGGGACGCGTCGGGCTGCTGATCGACGGCACGCCTTTCGCACTGGTGATTCCCAAGCTGTTCTGCGAAAGCTTCCAGACTATGGACGACTACTGCTATCGTCCTGCCTATGCCACGCTGGTTCGCTGGATCAAGTACGCCGCCTTTCTGGTGGCAGTGCTGCTGCCGGCGTTGTATGTGGCGATTGCCCTGCACCACCCCGAACTGCTGAACCGCACCCTGCTGCTGATTCTGGCAGATGCCGAGGAAAACGCCCCCATTTCCCTGACTGCCGAAGCAATCGGTGTGCTGCTGGTCTACGAGATCATACGGGAAGCCGGTCTGCGGCTGCCCAAAGCCGTAGGCGGTGCCGTGAGCATTGTCGCCGGACTGATCATCGGGGACGCGGCAGTTGCCTCCGGACTGATCAGCACCCCCATGCTCACCGTCACCGCCATTGCCGTCATTGCCGGCTTCGTCGTGCCTGATCTAGCACAGAGCATCACCCTGCTGCGGCTGGCGTTTCTGCTGATTGCAGGATTCTGGGGGCTGTTCGGCATCAGTCTGCTGGGAGCAGCCGTGCTGTTCAATCTCTGTGCCGGCGAAAGCTTTGGCTTCCCGATCACAGCACCCATTGCCCCGCTGTACAAAAAGGGCTTTCGGGATACCCTGACGCGGGTCAGCTTCCGCAAGATGCAGTCCGGCAGTTTCACCGTGGAGGAATACCATGAATAAACTCCGTTCCAACCAGATCTTTGCGGTTCTGCTGGGCAGTGCCGCCTTTCCCCTGCTCTGCCGAACCGAGCCGTTCACCATTGAGGGCATTTTCGGGGCTGCCATTGCCGCCGCGGTACAGCTGCTGCTCTGTATTCCCATACTGCTGCTCTATCGGACAGGGTTCTGTTTTGGCGAATGTGCACGCAGGCACCGCATTCTGCCCCTGTGCTTTATTGTCTATCTGCTGTTTCGCGGCGGGACTTCCTTTGTCCAGTTACAGCAGACCTCACAGGAAATTTCCCTGCCCTTTTCGGAAAAGTTTCTGGCGGCGGCACTGATCGCACTGGTATGTCTGTACACCGTATCGCTGGGGATCCATACCATTGCCCGCAGCAGCACCATGATTCTGGGAATCCTGCTGATTACGCTGGCGATCATGTGTATTGGTGCCATTCCACAGGCAGAACCGCAGAATCTGGCACTCTCCCCCAACGATACCATTTGGAAAGGCTTTTTCCGCAGCATGACCACCGCAGACGAACTGCCGCTGCTGTTTCTGCTGCTGGACTTTTCCGAGAAGAAAACCTACCGCAGCATTGTGCCGGTATGGGTGGGAAAGTTCCTGCTGGGCAGCTATCTTTCCGTGCTGGGCATGGCAGTGCTGGGCAGCCGCATGGCAAAAGCCAGCCACCCGTTTTTCGCCATTGTTTCCGTTTCCCAGCCCCTGAGCACCCAGCGTGCTGATGCCCTTTATATCTTGGTATTCGTCATGCTCTGCGTGCTGCGGATCACGCTGTTCGCCGTGCTGGCGGCACATTTGTTAAGGCTGTGCTTTCCGAAGCTGCGTTACACCAGTACCCTCTGTCTGCTGTCTATGCTGGGCGTTGCGGGGGCAGCTTCAAAAATTTCTGTTTCCGGTATCTGGGAGTTCTGATCCGGTTCTGCTGCTGGCAACGCCCGAAAGGAGGAACTGTTTCCTATGAAATATACCATTGCATTTCCGGCTGGATTGACTGCGGCAGTCCTGCTGCTCTGCACCGGCTGTGCCGCCACCCAAGTGCGGGACAGGGCATATCTACAGGCGATCGAACTGCGATCTCCTGACACGCCGACGGTACTGCTGCACGACTTTCACGAATCAAAAGCGATTGCCTACGGCAAGGGCAGTTCCGTTTCTCAGGCAGTTGCCAACGCCGCCGTTCCGGTAGGAAAAACACTTTTTCTGGGGCATCTGGAACTGATCGCCTATGAAAATCCCGCATTTGGAGAACAGCTGGACGATCTGATGCAGCAGTACCGCCTGTCTCCCGCCTGCAAGGTGGCATGTTCCGACGACGGCATCACCCTTGCACAGGAGGACACCACCAAAACCGTAGAACAGCTGCGGCAGGCGGAACACGCCGGACAGCTGCCGGAAACCGACCTGTTCACCATTCTGCGGGAATGGGACACGGCTTCCGGCACGGCACTGGTTCCCCTGATGACAGAGGACGGATTTTCCGCCGCCATTGCAACCAAAACGAACCTCTCCGCTGCCCTTTCTCCAGATGCGGTTTCCGGACTCTGCTGGCTCCGCGGGGACAATTATCCGGAACAGTTCTCCACAGAAAGCGGCAGCTACACTGTTTCGTCTGCCAAAACACAGCTTTCCGCGGAAAAACTGCCGGACGGATTCCACGTCACCGCCGCCATTTTCCTAGAAGGCGAGGGCGATTTTGAAGCAGCATCACAGGAGATCACAAGGCTGTGTCAGGCGGCATTTCGGGAAACCGTTTCCGAATATCACGCAGACGTGTTCGATGTGGAGCCGTGCCTCTGGAGCCAGTGCTACAAGGATATGGAACAGAGCGACTGGAAAACTGCCGCAGGGCAGATGCACTTTTCCGTACAGGTCAACCCGCACAAGAACATGCTCTGAAATCAAAAAGGACGCTTCCGCCGAAACGGAAACGTCCTCTTTTTATGCAATCACGCAATTATTTTTTATGCCAGAAAAAATGTTCCTTACTTTGCAGCCTTCTTGATGCGGTCTTCCAGCTTATCCAGCTGTTCGTACAGAGCAGCCGGAATGTTGCCGCCCTTAGCCTTGATGTCTTCATCATAGTATCTACGCATCTCGGTGATCTCAGATTCCCACTTATCCATATCCAGCTTCAGCAGGTCTGCGATGTCATCGGAAGTGAACTGCTTGCCCTCGTAAACCAGACCGTCAACGTTGATGTCCTCAGCCTTCGGCTCATAGCCGATCGGAGTTTCAACAGCGTCTACAGTGCCTTCGCAACGCTTGATGATCCAGTCCAGAACACGCATGTTGTCGCCGAAGCCCGGCCACAGGAAGTTGCCTTCATCGTCGGTCTTGAACCAGTTTACGTTGAAGATCTTCGGAGCCTTGTCGCCCAGCTTTTCGCCCATTTCCAGCCAGTGTGCCCAGTAGTCACCTACGTTGTAACCGATGAACGGCTTCATAGCCATCGGGTCGTGACGCAGAACGCCGACTGCACCGGTAGCAGCTGCGGTTGTTTCAGAAGAAACAGCAGAACCCATATAGGTGCCGTGTGTCCAGTCGAAGGACTGATATACCAGCGGAGTGGTAGATGCACGACGACCGCCGAAGATGATTGCGGAGATCGGTACACCTTCCGGATTGTTGAATTCCGGAGAGAGGCACGGGCAGTTCTTTGCCGGAGAGGTGAATCTGGAGTTCGGGTGAGCCAGCTTACCGCCTTCAGCGATGAATTCCGGACCATTTACCTTCTTGCCAGTCCACTCAGTTGCGTCAACCGGCGGATTCTTATCCAGCTTTTCCCACCAAACAGTGTTGTCTGCATTGTTCAGAGCAACGTTGGTGAAGATCGTGTCAGACTTGGTGCAAGCCAGAGCGTTCGGGTTGGAGTGGTCATTGGTACCCGGAGCAACACCGAAGAAACCATTCTCCGGATTGATCGCATACAGTCTGCCGTCCTTGCCCGGCTTCATCCAAGCGATGTCGTCGCCGACTGTGAATACCTTATAGCCATTCTTCTTATAGCCCTCCGGCGGGATCAGCATAGCCAGATTGGTCTTACCGCAAGCAGACGGGAAAGCAGCAGTGATATACTTGGTTTCGCCGTTCGGCTTCTGAACGCCCAAGATCAGCATGTGTTCAGCCATCCAGCCTTCGTTCTTACCCTGGAAGGAAGCGATACGCAGAGCGAAGCACTTCTTGCCCAGCAGAACGTTGCCGCCGTAAGCGGAGTTGATGGACCAGATCGTGTTTTCTTCCGGGAACTGTACGATATAACGCTTTTCCGGATCAACATCTGCCTTGGAGTGCAGACCACGAACGAAGTCGTTGGAGGTGTCACCCAGATTCTTAAATGCATCTGCACCCATACGAGTCATGATGTTCATGTTCAGAACAACATAGATGGAGTCAGTCAGCTCAACGCCAACCTTTGCCAGCGGAGAACCGATCGGACCCATAGAATACGGGATCACGTACATGGTTCTGCCCTTCATTACGCCGTCATACAGCGGAATGAGCTTTGCCTTCATTTCTTCCGGATCCATCCAGTTGTTGGTCGGACCTGCACCTTCCTTTGTCTTAGAGCAGATAAAGGTACGATCCTCTACACGAGCAACGTCGTTCGGGAGTGTGCGATGATACAGACAGCCCGGCAGCTTGTCCGGATTCAGCTTGTACATCTTGTCATGATTGCCTTCCGGCAGAGAAGTTACTTCTTCTGTCAGTGCATCCAGCTGTTCTTTAGAACCGTCGATCCATACGACCTTAGCCGGCTTTGTCAGAGCGACCATTTCGTCAACCCACTGCAGCACATTCTTGTTGTTAGTCAATGCCATTGGTACTACCTCCTGATAATTTGCAGCAATCTCATTGCATGCTTTTTTTGGGGAACTTCTTGCAAAATTCTCCAACACTTTTATTATACCCAAATTCGCCTGTCATGTCAAGCAGTTTCTGCAAAAAGCCACTAATTTTCAAAATGCGTTCACGAAACAGAATCATCTGTTTTCGACACGTGGACAAAATATGGTAGGTATCCACCAGAATTACCGGCGGCAGTTCAGGCACTGTGCAGACATTTTCGAGATTTTCAAAATCCCCGTTTACATTCCGCCAAAACTATGTTATAATATAGGGCAACACCGCACAAAGTATCAAACATTATCATAAGGAGAACCCTCATGCAGACAATACAAACCGCATTCACCCTCGGAAAGACCGCCCTGCCCCGCACGGCAATTCTGGCACCAATGGCAGGCGTTGCCGACCGTGCCTACCGGCTGCTCTGCCGCAGCTTCGGGGCAGCTGCCACCGTCAGCGAAATGGTTTCCGTCAAGGGGCTGTGCTACGGGGACAAAGGCTCCGCAGAACTCTGCACCATTACCGAGCCGGAACGCCCCATGGGCTTGCAGCTGTTCGGCAGCGAGCCGGAATTCGTGGGAAAAGCCGCCGCACTGGTGCAGCAGTACGAACCGGACTGGATCGACATCAACATGGGCTGTCCGGTACATAAGGTAGTTGCCACCGGTGCAGGAAGTGCCCTGATGCGGAACATTCCGCTGGCACAGGAGATCGTGCGGGCTGCCGTGCGGGAGAGCAGCGTACCGGTCACAGTCAAGTTCCGGCTGGGCTGGGACGAGAACAGCATCAACGCCGTCCCCTTTGCACAGGCAATGGAAGCTGCCGGTGCCGCCGCAATTACCGTACACGGCAGAACCAAATCCCAGCTGTACAGCGGCAAAGCCGACTGGAACGCCATTCGGGAAGTCAAGCAGGCAGTGTCCATTCCCGTCATCGGCAACGGCGATGTGCAGACTGCGGCGGACTGCCTTGCACTGTATGAGCAGACCGGCTGTGATCTGGTCATGGCAGGACGGGGCACCTATGGGAATCCGTTTCTGTTTCGGGAGATTCAGGCGGCAATGTCCGGCGAACTGGTAGTGCCGCCTACGCTGGAAGAACGCATGGAAACCATGCTCCGGCATGTGCGGCTGATTCTGGAATGCAATCCCCAGAAGCCGCCGGAGATCGCCATTCGCGATGCCCGAAAGCATGCGGCGTGGTACATGACCGGACTCTATGGGGCAGCACAGTTTCGGGCAAGATGCTACCACCTGGATTCTTACGCCGCCGCACAACAGCTGGCGGAAGATTTTTTGCAGCTGCAAAAACAGCACCATGAAAAATAGAAAAACACGAAAGGCAATACCGCACAAAGATTGTGCGACAGATGCGTCGTCAAATTTTTCGTCAGATGAAGCAAAAAGCGGAGTGAATACTGGATGTATTCACGAGCATTTTTGTGAAATATGAGAGTCTGTTTCGTATCTGACGTATGCAGATTGCGTCGTCAGATTTTTTGAGAGATGAAGGGGAAAACGGAGAAAATCCTTTGTGGATTTTCGAGTATTTTCCCGAAATATCTCGGAAAATATGCACGCAAGATGCGTGCGGGAAGATACGAAACAGGCTCTGAAGGGAAATTTGCAAGCAGATGGCGTGCAAAGTCGCCAGACGCTTTTTGTGCGGTATTGCCTAAAGGCAGTGGGAAAGAATTCCCGCTGCCTTTTTTAGAATCATTCCATGAGAAAGAGAAACTACCCCTGCACTGCTTCCCGCTTTTTCCAGCTGACAAACCCGTACAGGTCATTCAGAAAGAAAATCGCAAAGTTCACTGCCACCGGGATATACGCCGGATTTTTCAGCGATGCCAGCACCCACAGCACGATCAGCACAATATCGTTCATGGCATACCCCAACGCATAATAAGAGGAACGCAGCATGGTCAGCGATGCCGCCAGAAAACTGGTGGTAACGGAAATGGTACTGAACACGATATTCGGCGTATCCAGCATGTGCAAAATGTAGTAAAACGCCGCAGTTACCGCCACGCTGAAAACAGAAAGCCCCGCGATATGTTTCCGGTTCAGCTTCTGGATCTCCACTTCGTTTCCGTTTTTTGACGGGTTCCGGATCCACGTGATCGTAGACCAGACCGCCATGGGCATGGTCATGCCCAGATAAGTAATCATCTCACCCCAGTAGCGGAACCGCCACGAAATGATGCCGTACAGAATGCTGAACACGATCATCAGAATCTGTGCCCAGACGTTTCCCTTTGCGGCAAAGATCAGCGAAGTAATGCCCACACAGACGGCAACCAGTGTCAGAACGTCCACACTGCCGGATACCAGATTGGAAAGAATGACAATCAGCAGCGATCCCAGCCAGAGAAGCCATTCCTTTTTGGTAAGGTCTTGTATTGGATTATGCATCAGAGATCTCCTTTATGGCAATACCGCACAAAGATTGTGCGACAGATGCGTCGTCAAATTTTTCGTCAGATGAAACAAAAAGCGGAGTGAATACTTGATGTATTCACGAGCATTTTTGTGAAATATGACGGGAAATTTGCAAGCAGATGGCGTGCAAAGTCGCCAGACGCTCTTTGTGCGGTATTGCCTTATATATTATATTTTGTGTTTGTGCTGAAAATTTCTCCGGTTCCAATTCTGTTTTTACCGGTACAGCTGATACAGCAACGCATTACAGATCGCCGCCGCCACATTGCTGCCGCCCTTTCGTCCCTTTGCCACAATATACGGCACCTGCTCCTGTGCCATGATCAGTTCCTTGGCTTCCACCACATTGACAAATCCCACCGGCACGCCGATGATCAGCTTCGGCAGCAGCTTTCCTGCACGAATCAGTTCGTCCAGCTGTATCAGAGCTGTCGGTGCATTTCCCACTGCAAAAATCAAGTCCCCGTCCAGCCAGCATGCCTTTTCCATGGAAACCATTGCCCGCGTCACACCACGCACTCTGGCTTCCTCTGCCACATCTGCATCGGACATGAAACAATACGCTTCGCACCCCAGCCCGTGGAGTGAACGCTTATTGATGCCGGAAAGTGCCATATTGGTATCCGTTACAATGTGTGCTCCCCTTTGCAGGGCTTCCAGTGCAGACGACACGGCATTTTCCGAAAAGCACAGATTTTCCGTGTAATCGAAATCGGCAGTCGTGTGGATCACCCGCTTGAGAATGCTTCGTTCCGGCTCCGGCAGTGTTACGCCGGTGAGGTGTTCCTCGATGATCGCCATGCTTCTCGCTTCAATGTCCATGGGTTTCTGATAGATCGGTTCCATAAAAATTCCTCCGGTACTGCTGCAATTGTGCTGCGACCTCTGCAATGGTGTGAACGGATTCCTCCGGTGCCGCGATCAGCACCACCGGAATCTGCATGGTCTTTGCTGCTGCAATTTTTTCTGCTACGCCGCCGCGTTTGCCGCTGTCCTTGGAAACCAGTACAGCAATCTGATGTTCCCGCAGCAGCTTCTCCGTGTCCGCCTGCGAAAAGGGCGGCTTGGCGTAGATACAATGTGCCTGAAACGGCTCCGTCAGGCGGCGGGAATCCGGTGTGTCCAGAATCCTCGCCCACCCCCGCACTGCAAATTCCGGCACATTTTCCGCATAAAACGAAAGGGTGTTTCCACCGGTGGTCAGCAAAATGTTTCCGGAAATTCCGGCGAGATAAGCTGCCGCCGCTTCTTTGGAATCCACCGGCACCAGCTTGTCATAGGCATACGTCATCTTCTGCCGTCCCAGCCGAAAATAAGGCAGTTGCAATTCGGTGCAGACCTGCCGCACGGTTTTTGTCACTTCCTGTGCAAAGGGGTGGGACGCATCAACCACGGCATGCATACCGCGGAAAGCCTGCCGGAACCCTTCCTTGTCCAGCCGTCCCACATGCACGGTGCAGTGCTGTCCCGCCAGAATTTCTTTCCCGTATGCCGTAGCAGCAAAGGCGGTGACAGTATCTTCCGCCGGCAGTGCCGCGATCAGTTCCGTAGCTTCGCTGGTTCCGGCAATGACAGCGATCTTCAACGCGATTCCTCCCGTCTGACACAATAGCCGCGGGGCGTGATCATTTTGCCGTTCTGCACATAGGTCTGGGAATTGCCCACCAGCACCACACAGAACATATCCACCGGTTCTTCCGGCAGCTTTTCCAGCGTGGTGATCCAGGCCCGTTCCCCTTCCCGTCCCGCATTCCGGACAATGCCCACCGGTGTTTCCGGCTTGCGGTGCTGCTGTATCAGCTTTGCCGCTTCTGCCAGATACGCCGTGCGGGAACGGGATTTAGGATTATAAAGGCAGATGACAAAATCCGCCTCCGCCGCCAGTGCGACCCGCCGGTAGATCTGTTCCAGCGGTGTCATGCAGTCGCTCAGGCTGATAACGGCAAAGTCGTGCATCAGCGGTGCTCCCAGCACTGCCGCCGCCGCACTGGCAGCCGTGACACCGGCAACGGCAATTACTTCCACATCTGCCTGCATCTCCGCTGCAATTTCCAGCAGCACCCCAGCCATGCCGTAAATACCGCTGTCGCCGCTGGAAACCAGAGCTACTGTTTTTCCGGTCAATGCCGCTTCCACCGCAGCACGGCAGCGGTCTGCTTCTTTCCGCATGGGAGTGGCATAATATTGCAGTTCGGGGAACTGCTTTTCCAGCAGGCGGACGTATGTGGTGTAGCCCACGACCAGATCTGCCTGTGTCATAGCATCCACTGCCTGCTGTGTCATATACGGACGTTCTCCGGGTCCAAACCCGACAACATAAATTTTCGGTTTCATTGCCCTCGCTCCTTCCAATGCAGCGGCTCGATTGTTTTCCGACAGGCGGCAAACGTGACACCGCTGTACTTCACTTTTCCGGTCAGCACCTCCCCGCAGCCCGATGCCAGATAGGCAGAAGCCTCTGAAACAGAAGGCAGCCCTGTGACCTGCTGCACAAATGCCGATGCAGCAAAGGGATACGCACAAGCCTGAATATCTGCATCTGCCACGATCTCCAGCGGCAGGCGGTACTTCTCACACAGTGCCAGAATCGCCGGCTCTTCCCGCTTCAGCCCAATGGTCGCCAGCTTTTCCACTGCCGAAAGACTGAGGTGGTGCTCCTGCAAAAACGTCCGGAAGCACTGTTCCAGATGTGCCGGCGGGATCTGCTTTTTGCACCCCACCCCCAGCACCAGACTTTTCGGCCGCAGATAGAGTACATGGGGTGCCGCGACAGATTCCGTGGTATCTGCAATTGCCACAGCACAGGCATGCCGGGGCGTTTCGGAGAAAGGCTGTATCTGTACCGTTTCCGGAAACGCGTTCTTTTCCACCGGGAACGCTGTGCAAAGGGAAACCGGCTCTCCCGCCACCAATGCCCCGCTGATATATTTCAGTTCTTCCAGATTTTCGATAGTCAGATGATTTTCCTTGGCAAACAGATCGAACGCCGGCACGTGTTCCACGTCAGTCGCCGTGGTGATGACAGCTTCTCCGCCCAGATACGCCGCCGCCTGCTCTGCCATAGCATTGGCACCGCCCAGATGACCGGACAGCAGACTGATGACATGTTTTCCCCGCTGATCCAGCACCAGCACTGCCGGATCAGATGCCTTGGACTGCACCAGCGGAGCAATGGTACGCACCACGATACCTGTCGCCATGACAAACACCAGTGCATCACAGTCTGCAAACGCCCGCCGCACTGCTTCTGCAAAATCTGCCTTTGGTTCCACCATGCCGCCGAAGTGTGCCTGCAATTGTTCTGCCAGCTGTTTCCCCTGCGGTGTCAGCCAGAAATACGCCGTTTTCATGCTTCGGTACCCTTTCGGAATTCGTGGGTAAATGTTTTATCGTACAGCTTCGACAGGGCATAGGTATCCCCCAGAAATTCGCCCACAGTCACCAGTGCAGTCTTGGTAATGCCTGCCGCCTGCACTTTCTCGGCAATGTCCAGAAGGGTTCCGGTCACGATTTTTTCCTCCGGCCAGCTTGCCTTGTACACCACTGCCACCGGTGTGGCTGCCGGATAAGCCGTCCGCAGCCGTTCCGCCAGCTCCGCAATACGTCCCACCGAAAGAAAAATAATCATGGTGGCACGGTGCTTCGCCAGTTCTTCCAGCCGTTCCCGTTCCGGAACCGGTGTTCTGCCCTCCATGCGGGTGAGGATCACCGTCTGTGTCACGTCCGGCAGGGTGTATTCCTTTTGCATTGCCGCAGCCGCAGCCAGAAACGAACTGACTCCCGGCACCACTGTATGAGGAATTCCCAGCTTGTCCAACGCGTCCAGCTGTTCCCGAATCGCCCCGTAAATGGAAGCATCGCCGGTATGGACACGGACAGTCATTTTCCCCTGTGCTTCTGTTTCCTGCATCACAGCAAGGACTTCTTCCAGTGTCATGCCGGCACTGTCGTACACCTGACAATCCGGCCTGCGGTCTGCCAGCACCGCGGGATTCACCAGCGAACCGGCATAAATAATTGTATCGGCGTTGTCGATCAGCCGCTTGCCTTTGACTGTCAGCAGTTCCGGATCACCGGCACCGGCACCTACAAAATATACCATTTACAGATCTCCTCCCTTGATGAGCAGCGTGGTAAAATATGAATACGGCTCCAGTTCCGGCTTGCCGATGTATTCCGACGGCATGCCCACATCGCGGAGCATAGTGGTATGTTCCAGCAGTCCCCGTTCCCGCAGCAGCGGCAGGAGCCACGCCATAGCACGTCCGGCTTTCATCACCACCAGATTGTCGAACTGTTCCAGTGCGGTTTCGACCGCTTCACGGGAATGCACTGCCGGCAGAATTTGCAGGGACTCGCTGTTCTCGCAAAGGCTCTGCTGTGCCTTTGCCGCACCAGCACAAAAGGACGGCACACCGGCGATCACCTGTGTGGCATAGCCCTTTTCCGCCAGAAGCTGCCGCACATAGGAAGCTGTGCTGTAAACAGAAACATCACCCAGTGTCACCATTGCCACCTGCCTGCCGCTGTCCAAGGCTGCACAGACCGGCTGCAATACACCGGAACGAAGCCGTTCCCGATAGTCGTTGTGTGCCTGCATGGGAAACAGAATGTCCAGCCGTTCCGCATGGGAGAGGTCTGCCGCCTGTGCCGCAATGGCATATGCCGCAGATGTGCCGCCGGCTTTGGGAATGGGCGTGACGATGATGTCTGCCTGTTCCAGCACTGCCTTTGCCCGCAGAGTCATGTCCATCGGGTCACCTGCCCCAACGCCTACCGCATAAAAAATTCCTTGTTTCATGGTTTACTCCTTTGTCATGCACGAGAACAGCAGCACCGGATGATTGCCCTCCAGCACGTGATAATTTCCCACCGTTTTTCCGCAGCCGACTGCCAGCTGCACCACTTCGAACTGCGGCAGTTCCTGCAACAGCGGAAACAGTTCCGCCTGCGTTTCCATTGTCACCGCACTGGCGACCAGCCGTACCGGCTGCCGCAGCTGCCGCAGACCGGCAACCAGCTGTTTTGCCGCACCGCTGCTGCCGCCCAAAAAGACACAGTCCGGCACCGGCAAATGCTGCACCTGTTCTTCTGCCCTGCCGGCAATGATCTGCAAATTCTTCGTCTGAAACCGTGTCTTGTTCTGTTCCAGAATGTCCAGTGCCTCCGGCTTATACTCCACCGCGTAGACCTCCCCGAACGGACACATGCGGGCACATTCTATGGAAACGCTGCCTGTTCCTGCCCCCAGATCCCAGACGACCGCGTCCGGTTTCAGCCGCAGCTTGGACAGTATCACCGCACGGACTTCCTCCTTGGTCATAGGCGAACGATTCCGCAGAAATGCACTGTCCGGCAGCAGTCCCAGTCTGGTCACCGGCTTGGGAGCCGGATTCCGCACCGCCGCCACGCATAGTTCCGGATCGTCCAGTTCTGCCGCCTGTGCCGGTGTGCCGTGCCAGAGTTTCTGGGTGGGATAGGTCAGATCTGTCCCCACGAAAATTTCCGTATCCGACAGCCCGTATGCCAGCAATGCCGCCGCGATCTCCCGCGGCCCCTGTGTGCGGGAACAAAAGAAAAAAGTTTCCGCATGCTCCGAAACCGTACAGGCAATGGTGCCGGCATGATACGCCCTGCCGTGAATGCTGCAAATCTTCGCCTGTTCCATCGTCAGCCCAAACGCCGCCCCCAACAGCTGCAGCGATCCCACGCCGGGGATCACCTGCATTTCCAGTTCCGGATACCGGTTCCGGAGCGTCCGGCAAAGGCTGTACAGCAGCGGGTCACCGGAAACCACAATGCCAATGCTCTCCCGTTCCAGCATTGCCGGAAGGGATTCCAGCAGTTCGGAAATATGCCCCATAGGCATGGTCTTTCTGGCGTGGAGCAGTTCCAGAAACCGCGGAGAAGCAATGACCAGTTCCACTTCTTCCAGTGCTTTTTTTGCTGCCGGCAGCAGATACTCCGCCGTGCCGCTGCCGCCTCCGGCAAGAATCAGTTTGTGCCGCATGTCAACCACGCCTTTCTGATGGAATCCGTCTGGCTGCTCTCCGCCAGAATCCTGTCGTTTTCGTCCAGCAACAGCAGCCCCACCTGTATTTTTCCATGGGTACGCCGCATGCAGTTTTCGCAGACCTTCTCTGCAATGGTATGCCAGACCTGCTCCGCAAGGGGGTAGGTACAGAGCAGTTCCGTCATGTCCCGTGTGGTGTTACACTGATACAGCTGCTGCACCTGTGCACGGGACGCTCCGGCAAGTGCTGCATGGGTGCAGATCACTTCCCGCTGTCCGCCGGCAGTGTGACTGTGCAGATACATAATATCCGCTGCCGGCTTCACCAGCTTTCCCGTCCGGCCTGCCAGCAGCACATGGGTAAAGCCCAGTTCTTCTGCACAGTCCAGCAGATAGCCCAGATAATTGCTGCAAAGCACAATGGCTTTTCCATGCGGATACTGCCGCTTCAGAAATGACTCCCCCGCATAGCCCGTCACAAAGGCACAGGCGGTGCCGTACTCCTGCCGGCACATGGACAGCTCCAGATACAGGGTTTCCCGTATGGCTTCTTCGCTCATGGGACGGACGATGCCGGTGGTGCCCAGTATGGAGATTCCGCCAGTAATGCCCAGCCGTCCGTTGAATGTTTTTTCTGCGATCACTTCTCCGTTGGGCACGGAGATCGTCACCACTGCACCCTTTTCTCCAATGACAGACCGCACTGCCTTTTCGATCATCTGCCGCGGCACCGGATTGATTGCCGGTTCTCCCACCGGCAGTTTCAGCCCTTTTCGGGTGATCGTCCCCACACCAGTTCCGGCACGAAACTGCACGGCTCCGGCAGCGGGAAGAATCTCCACAGAAGCCGTCACCAGACAGCCGTTGGTTTCGTCCGGATCGTCGCCGCCGTCTTTCTGCACACCGCAGGTATAGGCTTCTTCTGCCTGTATTTCCAGATGCAGCAGCTTTCCTGCCGGCACTTCCAGTTCGACCCACTCCGGACACTTGCCGGAAGTCTGCCACAGCACTGAGGCGAAACTTGCCGCCGCCGCACAGGAACCGGTCGTGTATCCTTCCCGCAGCTGCTTCATGGCGTTTTCCCCCAGCTGTTCAGAATGTCGTAGATTTTCGGCATGTCCAGATGCTCCCGCAGCAGATCAGCCAGCTTATCGTATTCCTGTTCCTTTTTCGCCGCAAAGTCCACCGCCGGCACTGTCGTTCCGGAAATGCCCTTTTTCTCCAACAGCAGCTGCACCAGCTTCTGCGTCAGTTCCGGCGTGTCGAAAATGCCGTGCAGATATGTGCCGCAAACTGTGCCGTCTGCACAAACACAGCCGTCCTTTCTGCCGTCTGTCAGCATGGCAAAAGGCTGTGCCGTTTCCGTGTACACCGTTTCGCCCATGTGAATTTCGTAGCCCCGCACAGCACAGCCGGAAAGCGGTTCCAGCTGTCCGGACAAACGGGCAACCATTCCGGCAGTCTGAGCACGATGCTTTTCCGGTCGGAAAACGGTTTCCACATCGAGCAGCCCCATGCCGCGTAGTTCGCCGCCGTCTTCCACCTGTTCCGGATCGCAGAGCCGTTTTCCCAGCATCTGAAAACCGCCGCAGATACCCATGAGGAACACGCCTTTTTCGTGGCATTTCAGCAGTTCCGCCTCCAGTCCGCTTTGCCGCAGCCAGCGGAGATCTGCCATTGTGCTCTTGGTGCCTGCAAGAAGGATCATGTCCGGTGTGCCCAGCTCGCCGCGTCGGGAAACATACCGCACCGACACGCCCTCCACCTGTTCCAACGCTTCGAAATCCGTAAAGTTGGAAATGCGGGGAAACCGGATAACCGCCACGTCCAGCAGAGATTCCGCCGCCGCTTCCCGTCGGGACAGCCGTTCAGAAAGGCTGTCCTCATCGTCCAGTTCCAGCGGCAGATACGGCACCACGCCCAGCACGGGAATACCGGTCAGTTCCTCCAGCATGGTCAGCCCCGACTTCAGGATTTCCACATCTCCGCGGAATTTGTTGATGACAATGCCCTGAATCCGGCGGCGTTCCGCATCGTCCAGCAGCATGATCGTACCATAAAGTGATGCAAACACGCCGCCGCGGTCAATATCCCCTACCAGAATCGCCGGAGAATCCGAGAGTTCCGCCATGCCCAGATTGACAATATCCACCGACTTGAGGTTGATCTCCGCCGGACTGCCGGCACCCTCCAGTACGATGATGTCGTTTTCCGCTGCCAGAGCGTGATAGGCTTTCAGAATGTGGGGAATCAGTTCCTGCTTTTTCGTGTAATATTCCTGTGCACGCATGGTGCCATAGATTTCGCCGTTGACGATCACCTGCGAGCCGCTGTCGCTGGTGGGCTTCAGCAAAATCGGGTTCATGCGAACGTCTGGTGCAATGCCTGCCGCTTCTGCCTGCATCACCTGTGCCCGTCCCATTTCCATGCCGTCTGCGGTAATATAGGAATTGAGTGCCATGTTCTGGGATTTGAACGGGACTGTCCGGTAGCCGTCCTGCCGGAAGATCCGGCAAAGTCCTGCCGTGACAAAACTTTTTCCGGCAGACGACATTGTCCCCAGTACCATTAGTGATTTTGCTGCCATAACAAGCCCTCCTCGCCCAGAATGCACCGCAGACAGTGCAGCAGATATTGATTTTCCTCCGGCAACCGCACAGCTGCACGGTAATAAGTCGCGTCCAGTCCGTCATAGGTATCGCAGTGCCGCAGCAGGATTCCGTATGGCAGCAGCTGCCTGTCCAGATCCGGACATTGTTCCGCCTGAAAGAACACGTAATTGGCACTGGGTTTCCACATACGGAACCCCAGTTTTCCCAGTTCGTCAAACAGCCGCCAACGCTCATTTTGCAGAAATTCCAGTGACATTTTCCGATAATCCTCCGCCGACAGTGCCGCGATGCCGGCGGCTTCTGCCAGCAGATTGACCGACCACGGCTGTCCGGTGTGTGCGATTTTTGCCGTCACCTTCTGATCGGAACAGATGCCGTAACCCAGCCGAAGACCGGCAAGGGCGTACAGTTTCGTCAGGGATTTCAGCACCAGCACATGTGGAAACTCCGACAGCCGCGGAATCATGGAAACAATGTCCGGCTCTGTTTCCGCCATATCGCAGAAGCACTCGTCCAGCAGGACGAAGATATGCTTTTCTGCGGCAAGATGCAGGAGCTGTTCCAGCAGTGCCGGCGGGATTCCGGTTCCTGTGGGGTTATTGGGATTACACAGCACCAGAAAGTCATAATTTCCCTGCCGCAGTTCGTCCAGCAGGGCAGGCGTGATCTGATACGGAAACGGCATATTCCAGTGTGTCACGTAGCAGCCAGCTTCGCGGAGTGCCGCTTCGTACTCTGAAAATGCAGGAACCGGCAGCAGGGCGTGCTGCGGTTTCAGAGCATGGGCGATGCGAAAGATCACATCAGCACCGCCATTACCGCAGACGATTTCCGCCGGCAGTCTGCCATGGAATTCCGCCAGTGCCTGCCGCAGTTTCTGCTGGGCGGGATCGGGATAGTGCACCAACGCAGCGACAGCACGCTGAATGGCATGCTGCACTGTTTCCGGCACACCGAACGGGTTGATATTTGCCGAAAAGTCCAGCCATTCGGCGGAACATTCCGGATTTTGATAGATATTTCCGCCATGTTTCGGCATAAACACACCTCCCTACGTGCGTGCGGCGAGTCGCCGCTGACCTTACGCCCCAATTTCAACTGTAAAAAGGGTAATGTTACGGCGGACAAGCCGCCTGTTCGCCCCGCCGGGGGATTTTTGTTGGTGAGA
>OLQC01000931.1_pt1 | contig 26542 bp, 18 predicted proteins | sample 1672471 | NCBI WGS metagenome assembly OLQC01 (sample SAMEA3136689, study PRJEB25190) | human gut metagenome | biome: human gut; feature: human-associated habitat; material: faeces | place: Austria | collected 2013 | reverse complement strand
GGAGACACAAAATGGGTTTTAACATCGCAATTGATGGTCCGGCAGGAGCCGGAAAAAGCACCATCGCAAAGCTTGCAGCAAGCGAGCTTTCTTATATATATGTAGATACAGGCGCCATGTACCGCGCAATCGGTCTGTATGTATATCGTAAGCATGTGCCAGAAGAAGATACAAACGCTATTGGAGAGACTGCGAAAGAGACAGAAGTTTCCATTCGTTATATCGACGGTGAGCGCCATGTATATTTAAATGGTGAGGATGTAAGTGAAGAGATCAGAAAAGAGCATATTGGTCATATGGCATCTGTAGTTGGCGCAGTACCGGCTGTAAGAGAGCATCTCTTATCACTTCAAAGACAGATTGCACAGGAAAATGATATCATTATGGATGGAAGAGACATCGGTACATGTATTCTTCCTAATGCAGATGTAAAGATCTTTCTGACAGCAAGTGCCGAGGAAAGGGCAAGAAGACGCTACTTAGAGCTGCAGTCAAAGGGCGATAATACGCCATATGACGTTGTGCTTGCCGATATTAAAGAGCGCGACTACCGCGACACGCACAGAGATATCGCACCGTTAAAGCAGGCTGATGATGCTGTATACCTTGATACGTCAAACATGACAATTGAAGAGGCAGCAGCAAAGGTAGTAGAGCTTGCAAAGGCGGCACGCTGATGGAAGTAATTCTTGCAAAAAGCGCGGGCTTTTGCTTTGGCGTGCGCCGCGCAGTAAACGAAGTTTATCGTTGTCTTGAGGAAGAAAAGGATACACCAATCTATACATTTGGTCCAATCATCCACAACGATGAAGTGGTCAACGATTTAAAGAATAAAGGTGTGCAGGTAGTTGACACATTAGAGTCGCTTGCAGCACTTAAAAAAGGCATTGTCATAATCCGCTCCCATGGTGTTGGCCGTGACACCGAAACAAAGATGCGTGAGCTTGGCATGCGTGTCATTGACATGACATGTCCGTTTGTAAAAAAGATTCACCGTCTTGTAGAAGAAAAGTCAAAAGAAGGCTACCAGATCGTCATAGCCGGAAATCCTGTGCATCCAGAGGTTGTAGGCATTGTAGGATGGAGCACAGACGGCGCATCAGTTGTAAAAGATGCGGAAGAAGCACAAAAGCTGGTATTAGACCCTAAAAAACCCGTTTTTGTGGCAGCACAAACGACATTTCACTACATTAAATTTCAAAATATAGTTGACCAATTAGAAAAAAAAGAGTACAATATAAATTGCGTTAACACTATCTGCAATGCAACCAGAAACCGGCAGGAGGAAGCAGCCAGTCTCGCAGCCTCAGTAGATGGCATGCTGGTCATAGGTGGGAGTCATAGCTCCAACACGCAGAAGCTGTTTGAAATATGCAAAAAAGAATGTAATAATACCCATTACATACAAACCGCTGAGGACCTAGACACCAATTGGTTTTTGACAGCAGACAGGGTGGGTGTTACAGGAGGGGCATCAACCCCGAATATAATCATTGAGGAGGTTCTACACCATGTCAGACGAATTCGGACAATTATTAAGTGAGCAGAAAGAAGTTGCAATTAGCCAGGGCGCAGTTGTATCCGGTCAGGTTATTGCAGTAAAGGAAGACGAGATTGTCCTAAATATAGGATATAAAGCAGATGCTGTCATTAGCCGCAACGAATTTACCAACATCCCGAATGCAAATCTGTGCGACCTTGTAAAGGTTGGCGATGAGATCGAGGCTAAGGTTGTTAAGATGAACGACGGCGAGGGCCAGGTTCAGCTTTCTGTACGCAAGCTGCAGGCAGAGAGAGGAAGCAAGGTTCTTGAGGACGCATTCGAGAACATGGGCGCGCAGCTCGTCCGCGAGGTCGCAACCAAGACCAACGATATCGCAGGCGACGGCACCACCACCGCCACTCTGCTCGCGCAGGCCATCGTCCACGAGGGTCTGAAGAACGTCTCCGCAGGCGCGAACCCGATGGTCATGCGCAAGGGCATGGAAAAGGCCGTTGAGACCGCCATCGACACCATCAAGGCAAACTCCGAGACGATCAAGGGCTCCGACGACATCGCAAGAGTCGGCGCCGTCTCCTCCGGCGACGAGTCCGTCGGCAAGCTGATCGCCGAGGCCATGGATAAGGTCGGCGCGTCCGGCGTGATCACCATCGAGGAATCCAAGACTGCCGAGACGGGCCTTGAGGTCGTCGAAGGTATGCAGTTCGACCGCGGCTATATCTCTCCCTACATGGTCACAGACACCGACAAGATGGAAGCCGTCATCGATGATCCGTATATCCTCATTACCGACAAGAAGATCTCCTCCATCCAGGAGATCCTGCCCCTGCTCGAGCAGATCGTCAAGACCGGCAAGAAGCTCGTCATCATCGCAGAGGACGTCGAGGGCGACGCACTGGCCACCCTGCTGGTCAACCGTCTGCGCGGCAACTTCACCTGCGTGTGCGTCAAGGCTCCCGGCTTCGGCGACCGCCGCAAGGAAATGCTCAAGGATATCGCCATCCTGACGGGCGGCACTTATATCTCCTCCGAGCTCAACATGAACCTGCCCGACACGCAGATCACCGATCTCGGCACGGCCCGCCAGATCAAGGTCACCAAGGACAACACCGTCATCGTCGACGGCGCAGGCGACGCCAACGAGATCAAGGCCCGTATTGCGGAGATCAAGAACACCATCGGCGTTACCACGTCCGATTACGACAAGGAAAAGCTGCAGGAGCGTCTTGCCAAGCTGTCCGGCGGCGTAGCCGTCATCAAGGTCGGCGCACAGACCGAGGTTGCCATGAAGGAGCAGAAACTCCGCGTTGAGGACGCGCTGAACGCGACCCGCGCAGCCGTCGAAGAGGGCATCGTGGCCGGCGGCGGCACTGCCTACGTCAACGCGATCCCGGCTGTTGAGAAGCTGGTCGCAAAGCTGTCCGGCGACGAGAAGACCGGCGCGCAGATCATCGCAAGAGCGCTGCAGGCCCCGATCCGCCAGATCGCCGAGAACGCCGGCGTCGACGGCTCCATCGTCTACGACAAGATCCGTTCCAGCCGCAAGGTCGGCTATGGCTACAACGCCTACACCGAGACGTACTGCGACATGATCCCGTCCGGCATTGTTGACCCGACCAAGGTCACGCGCACCGCTCTGGAGAACGCCGCGTCCATCGCCTCCTGCGTCCTGACGACCGAATCTCTGGTCGCCGACAAGCCCGACCCCAAGGCCGACGCCGCCATGGCAGCCGCAGCCCAGGGCGGCGGCATGGGCGGTATGTACTAAGATTCGCCGCAAAGCCTTGAAATTGCTTGATTTTTTGGATGCGTAAAAGCGGATTTACGCCAAACTTACGCCACTTACGCCAAAAAATCAAGCGCATTATAGGGTAACAGAAATCGGCACCTGCCTTAAAAAAGCAGGTGCCGATTTTTCCTTATTTGCGTTTCTTTTTGCCCTTTCCGTGCGATAACTGCGGTCGTGCTTTTCCGCGCTGGTTGATGGGGCTTTTCAGGTACTTGTACTTTTTAAGTCCGCTGATGATTGAGACAAACTCTTCCTTCGTGAGCGCATCGTAATCAAGTCCGATGGTTGCAAGATACGCTCGGATTTTCTTTTCCTCGGAAGTCACGGAATAAAGAACAGAACATTAAATACCATCAGCCACCACTGACATTGCCGATGGTGGCTTTTTGCGTTTCGGGAATTTGTTTTGCCGTTTCACTCTGGTGCCGGTTTTGCTTTGGTGATTCATGGCATCCTCATACAGCTCAATAAATTCCTTTTCCCGGAGTGTCAGAGGTGTTTGCGCATCCCGCTTTTGAATCAAATGCTGGTACAGCTTTATCTGGAGAGACAGGAAGTACAAGAGCGCTTTGTGCTCCATCTTCAAATCCCTGACAATCCTGGACAGGAAATCATTTCCGGTGAGATTGTGCATTTTGTGTGGGCAGCCGCAGAGGATATCCAGGAACTGCCCTCTGTACAAAACCGGTGAGAGAACCCATCAGCCGTGGGAAGTCCAGTTCGCTCAGATCCGTCACATCCACCTCCAGCACCGGGCCGTTGGCCTGAAAGCGGGTATATCCCCGGGCCGCGATATCGTCCAGAAACTGCTCATAGCTTTTTCTTGTGGGGGTTTCTAGGGGGGCTCCCGGCGGCTCCGGGTAGCAGCCGTTGACCACATGGCCCCGGTGCCGGGTGTCGGACAGATCCCGGGCGGCAAACCGCCGGTAGATGACCTCCGGGTCACCGGTGAGGCGAACCGTCACGGCGGTATAGTGATGGGTTTCCAGCAGTGCCATAATCCCGGGAATGGAAGCGTCCTCAAAATTATTTTCCAGAATAAACGGTTTTCCCACTTTCATCAGCTGGGCCGCGGCGTAGTACAGAATGTGCATGGCCGCTGTGCCCAGCTGAACCTTTTCTGCCCGGCTGTGAAAGCCCAGATCGTCAAACAGCATCTCCTTGATGGAGTCCTTGGACAGCATTGGAATTCCCAGAGACTCCGAAATCCTGACGGCGATGGTGCTCTTGCCGCTGGCGGGCATACCGGCAACCAGAATGCAGTACATGGCGTTTCCTCCTAGGGTGTATCTGAAAACTCCCAATGCACCCGGACAGCGGATCTTTTCACGCTGCGCTGCACCATTTTTCCTTGAAATACGTCAGTATTCCTGCGAAAAAATGTCTTGCTCAGCGCAAAAATTTCTCGCTGCCGGTCACATTGGGAGTTTTCAGATACACCCTAAAAACGAAATGAAAGACTGTCCTGATACTCCGAGGGTGTTTTCCCAGCGATTTTTTTGAAGGTGCCGGAAAAATATGCAATATCGCGGTAGCCGCAGGCCTCCGCAACCTCGTAGACTTTCAGCTTTCCCTCGCGCAGCAACGCCATAGCCTTCTGGATGCGGCAGCGCGTAAGATACGCGCCGAGCGTCATATCCGTTTCCTTTTTGAACAGGTGGCTCAGATGTCCTTCGCTCAGTCCCAGCTGCGCTGCCGCCTGCCCGACGGACAGATCGCCGCTGCCGCAGTTTTGCTCAAGGTACACCATTGCCTCGCGCACATAGCGGCTCTTGGGGCCGGGCTTCACGCCGGGAAGCGGCTCTGGCTGCGGTGCGGTTTGTGCGGCGATGCGCTTTTGCAGCGCCAGAACGGCGTTTTCCAGATCGCCGTCATGAAAAGGCTTCAGCAGAAAGTCCACCGCGCCCAGACGGATGGCCGTCTGCGCGTAGGCGAACGAATCGTAGGCGGTCAGAATGATGACATACGCGCGGCTGCCTGCTTCGCGCAGCCGCCGCACCATCTCCAGCCCGTCCATCTTCGGCATTTTAAGATCCGTGATGATAAGCGTCGGCTGGCAGTCCTCCGCGACGGCAAGGGCCTGTTCGCCGTTGGCGGCTTCGCCGACCACGATGCAGTCCAGCGCCGCCCAGTCTACTGCCATGACGATACCCTTGCGGATCATTTCCTCATCCTCTACAACCATTACCCGCATCATACGCCGGGCCCTCCCTTCGCGGGCAGGCGCGCAAGAATACAGGCGCCGCCGCCCTCCGGATTTTCAAGACGCAGACCGAACGCGTCGCCGTAATGCTTGCGCAGGATCGTGTCTACATTTAATAGTCCCAGATGTCCCGTCTGCGTTTCCGGCGGTTTGTAAGGCCCCAGAAGGTCCGGCGGGAAGCCGCAGCCGTTGTCCCGGACGCGGATCTCAAGCACGTCCTGCTCCGCAAGCACGGCCGTGACGGAGAGTTCACCGTGTTCTACACCGGAAAGGCCGTGCAGAATGGCATTCTCTGCCAGCGGCTGCAGGAGCATTTTCGGAACCATGCACGAAAGAAGCGCCTCCGGCACGGCTTCCGTGTATGAGAAGCTTTCCGACAGGCGGATGCGCTGAATCTCGACGTACCGGCTCAAAATCTCCAACTCCCGCCGCAGGGGGACAAATTCGTCCGGCGTGATGCAGAAGCGAAGGATATCGGCAAGATTCGTTGACATCAGCGCCACCTGCGGTACTTGATTGATTTTGCTGATCCACTTCATGGTGTCGAGCGTGTTGCACAGAAAATGCGGGTTTAGCTGCGCCTGCAGCATACGGATCTGCGCGCGGTTAAGTGCGCGCTGGTTTTCCAACAGTGCCTGCTGGTTGTGCCGGAGGGCGACGACCATGGTGTTGAACTGCTGTGCCAATTCGCCCAATTCGTCATGCCGGCCGGCGGGAACGGGAACCTGCACGTCCAGATTATTTTTCCCGACCTGCCGGATGGCGTGATGCAGTCTGCCGATCGGTTGGAAGACCTGCCGGCTTAGCTGCAGGCTGAGTACGACGCTTAAAATGATGCAGGCCAGCGCGCACAGCACGCTCACCGAGTACAAAAGCCGGAGTGTTCCGGCGCTGAGCGGCTGCGGCTGCTGCAGGACGAGATACAGACCGGTTTCGGTATGCTGCCGCACGGTATAGGAAACGTCGGCAGACAGACCGGTGAGCGCCTTGCCGGACAAAAGCTGCCCGCGCAGCGCGTCGGCGAGGCTCTGGGTCTGTGCCGGCTGCGTACAGTAGACCGGACGCCAGCGCGCGTCGAGCAGAAGAAGTTCGTTCTGCGCACCAGCTGTGCCGCCGAGCAGTGTCCGCAGCTGCGTTTCCAGCATGCCGATGGTGAGATATCCGACCGGCGCGCCGTAGCGGTCGGTCAGGAGCATCGCAGCGTGCAGAAGCGGCTCGTCTGTGTCGGCTGGATCTTCTGCCGCGCTGCACACCAGAACACCGGTTCCGGCGCAGGCCGCCTCGTATAAAAGGCCCCAGTTGGTCGGCAGCGACCGGATTTCGGGCACTGTCTGTGTCGAATAGCGCCAGCGGCCGCTGATATCGTAAAGGTCAAAGCGTGCAAAGCTGCGCACAGACTCTGTAGCGTCGAACAGCTGGCTGTAGACCGCCGTGTCCTCCGCTTCTGCGTCAAACAGCGCCTGTGCAACGAGTGGATTGTGCTGCAGGGATGCGGCTGTCTGCAAAAAGCCGCTGTGCAGCGTATCAAGCGCCTCGCAGGAGGCGGACAGCTGCTGTTGGGCCGTCTGCTGGGCGTTCGACGTCATGCGCAGGCGGAAAATCTGCAGCAGCAGACCGGAGCACAACAGCATCGGCACCAGAGACACGGCCAGAAACGCCGCGTTCAGCCGCTGACGGAAGGAGGAAAAGTGAAGCCGCTTCATTGTTCCGCCTCCGTCCCGAGATAAAAGGCCCAACTCATCAGAATTGCTTCGCGGTGCTCGCTTGCCCAGCTTACGTCATACGCGACCTGACGAATGGCGGATAGTTCCGGCAGTTTGCTGGCAGGACTCACGTCGCTGCGCACCGGGCGGCGGTAAAAATCAGACTGCAGCAGCTGCTGCACGTCGTAGCTGACGGCAAAATCGAGAAACAGCTTTGCGTTGTCGGGGTGCGGCGCGCCCTTCAGCGCGGCGCAGCCGTCCGGTACGCAGCTTGTGCCGTCTGCGGGGTAGACCATGGCGATCCCGTCCCCAGCAGCAATGCGCTTGCGCGCGGTCTCCTCCAGCGTGATGCCGACGAGCGCTTCGCCGTTTGCAACGGCGGAAATGATCGCACCTGAACCGGACAGGAGCTTTCCGTCCAGGTTTTCCGCAAATGTTTGCAGCACCTCATCCGCGTCGCCGCCCAGCGCGCAGAGCATCGTCACGAGCGCGGTATAGCTCGAGCCGGAGACGGATGGATCGGCAAAGGCGATCTGCCCGCGCAGCGCAGGGTCGAGAAGATCGGCCCAGCAGCTGAGCTGTCCGGAGGACAGCAGCTTCGGATTGTAGACCAGCACGACCGGAAGCGAGGAAAACGGCGTCCAGCTGCTGTCCTGCGCACGGTACTGCGGCAAAATCTGCTCCGCGCCGCGGCAGACGTAGGGCTCAAACAACGCCCGGCAGGCTTCGAGACTCTCGACGCCGCCGCCGAACATCACGTCGGCCCGTGGTGCGTCCTGCTCCTTTTGCAGCTGCTCAAGCAGTTCGTTTGTGCCGCCCTGTACGACCTCGACCCAGATTCCAGTGCGCGATTCAAATTCCTTGACGATCGGCCACCAGACCTCTTTTTTGTGCGAGGTGTACAGAACGAGACGCTCCGATTCATCCGGCGCGTAGGCGGCTGTATCCTGTGCGGCGGGCGCGCAGCCGGTCAGAAGAGCGAATGCTATACATAATATCAGAATGCGTATGTGTTTCATAGTTTCCGTGTCCTGTAGCAGCGAGAACGAAATTCTCTGTTATTTTGCCCTGATTATAACACATCTCCGGCTCGGTTTTCATTGAATTTTTAAAATTATCGCAGAGAATCACAAATAATCGCAGATTTGTCCACTGTTCTTTTGTGCAGAAGCACCGTAAAATGAATGCATACGATGCAGAATATCCTTTCGATGCTGCACGGAATCAAAATTTTATCAGGAGGAATATCAGAATGAAGAAGATGCTTGCGCTTCTGCTGGCTGCTGTGATGGTTCTGTCCATGGCTGCCTGCGCTGCCGCTCCGGCGACGACCCCGGCTGACACGCCCGCTCCCGCAGAAGATACCCAGACGACCGAAACCACTGAAACCACTGAAACCAACGAAACCACCGAGGCTCCCGCAGAGGAAACGCCCGCTGCCGAGCCCGAAAATCTGACTGCGACCCAGCAGATCATCAAGGAAGCCGAAGGCATGACCCTTGAAGAGCTGGCGAAGAAGGCCATTGAAGAGTCCAACGGCAAGATGTTCTACGGCGTCGGCAACTCCAGCCGCGGCAAGAGCGCCCTGCCTCTGTTCATTGAGTATCTGCAGTCCATCGATTCCAGCTACAACATGGAGTTCGAGTGGCAGCAGCCCAAGAACAACAAGATCTTCGATCAGCTGACCGCTGACTCCCTGAAGGGCACCGGCACGTTCGCCATGACCCTCATTCAGGACGGCAACCAGATCGAGAGCAAGATGGTTCAGACCGGCATCCTCGACACCTTCATCCCGAAGGACTGGGCCGATGCCAACGGCACCACCGCCGACGCCTACACCGGCTTCCTGCCGCTGCAGACGCTCAACAAGGTCTTTATGTACAACTGCGTGGGCGACAAGACCTACGATAACTGCTGGGACTTCGTCGCCGAGGGCGAGCATGGCCTGTTCATGGACATCGACTCCGAGATCGTCGGCAAGAACTTCCTGTACATGCTGACCCGCGACGACTACGCAGCGTGGCTGAAGGAGTCCTTTGAGGCTCTGTCCGCTGACGAGCAGGCATACTTCCAGCCCACTATCGCAGAGATGGAATCCGAAGCTGCCGACCTCGGCCTCGGCGCTGACGGCGCTTACGCGCTGGCATGGATCAAGCTGTGGGTCGAAAGCTACAACGCCCAGACCGACGACGGCCCCATCTGCAACACCCTTGTCGACGCCTCCGCGAAGGATCAGTTCGGCCTTCTCGTTTACTCGAAGCTCCGCTCCGTCGAGGAGTCCAGCTCCGTCTCCGTCAACAACATCAAGGTCGCCGCTTATGAAGACGGCTATCAGGGCATCGGCGGCTACGGCTACTGCCACTACCTGTTTGTCACCGACAACTCCCCGCTGCCCTGGACGGCCTGCGCCTTCATCGCCTATATGACCTGCACCGCCGACGGCTTCTCTGCCTGGGGCAAGGACATGGGCGGCTACTCCTCCAACCCGACCGTGGCAGAGGAGACTGAGGCCAACTTCCATCACTCCATCGGCGGCATGGCCGAGGACGGCACCACTGTTGAATTCGCAGCAAAGAACGACCGCGGCTATGAATGGTGGACGACCAACGGCAAGCTCGTGCTCGAGGATCCGGAATACTGCGCAGACGTTGCATTCACCGTCGGCAGCTGGATCGAAATGCTGAGCAAATACTCCGCAGGCTGATCTGTCAACCAGCACCTTACCGGCGCCCCTGGATGCGCATCCAGGGGCGCCTTTGCAAAAACATACCCCATCATCCGCCCTTCAAACCTGAGAAAAGAGGAGGAAGCCATGAGCCGACCCACTACCCTCCGCGCAAGCAGATCCACGATTGTGCTCAACAAGGTCAAGACCTTCTTTTCCAAGCCGCACAACGTCATTCTGCTGCTGCTTGGCATTGTCCTGACCTTCACCACGGTCGCGCCGATCGTCGCCATCGTGGAAGATACCTTCAAAATTCACGCCGGCACCATCGATGCCCATCTGACCGGGCAGGCGACCGGCTACACGACCGTCAACTACACAGACCTTTTCACCAGCCGCATGGCAAAGACGAATCTGTGGACGCCGCTTCTCAACACGGTGCTCCTCGCTGTCGGCACGTGCGTGGTGTCCATTCTCTACGGCGGGCTGTTTGCGTTTTTGATTACGCGCACCGACCTTGCGTGGAGAAAATATCTGAGCTCCATCTTTATTTTCCCGTACATCATGCCGCAGTGGACGCTGGCCGTCGTGTGGCAGAACCTGTTTAACTCCAACGCCGTCACCGGCACGTCCAACGGTCTGCTTGCCGCCCTGTTCGGCGTCAATATGCCGATATGGTGGTGCAAGGGCCTGTTCCCGAGCCTGATGGTTCTGGGCCTTCACTACGCGCCGTTCGCCTATATCCTCATCGGCGGCATTTTCCGCAACATGGACGCCAATCTTGAAGAGGCCGCGACCATTCTCGACACGCCCAAGTGGAAGACCATGTTCCGCATTACGCTTCCGATGGTCAAGCCCGCGATTTTGTCCACCATTCTGCTGGTCTTCGGCAGCGCGATGGGCTCTTACCCGGTGCCGCATTATCTGGGCCTGAGCACGCTGTCGACCAAGTATGTCTCGATGAACTCCAAGTATACGGGTGAAGCGAGCATTCTTGCCATCATCATGATGGTCTTCGGCGTGGCGATCATGCTTCTGAACCAGCTCTCGCTCAGAAGCCGCAAGAATTACACGACTGTCACCGGCAAGTCCGGCCAGATCTCCAAGATCACGCTCGGCAAAACCGGCCGCGTCGTCATCGCCTTGATCCTTGTGATCCTCACGTTCTTCACGAGCATCTTCCCCATCATTTCCTTCGCGTTTGAGACGTTCCTGCCGAATCCGGGCGACTATTCGTTCCTGTACACGGGCGATGCGTCGAACCTCACGACCAAGTGGTGGGTCACGGCGGAGAACGTCACCGAAAACGGCATGTACGGCCAGAAGGGCATTTTGTATAACGAGACGATCTGGCGTGCGTTCAAGGGCACGATCCTTGTCTCCGTGGCCTGTGCGCTGCTGGCCGGCTCTATCGGCACGATGATCGGCTACGCCGTCTCGAAAAACCGCCGCAGCCGCTGGGCGAACTATGTGAACTCCGTCGCTTTCCTGCCGTATCTCATGCCGTCCATCGCTGTGGGCGTCGCATTCTTCATCCTGTTCTCGACGGAAAAGCTGAACCTGTTCAACACCTACACGCTGCTCATTATCGTCGGCACGGTCAAATACATCCCGTTTGCCAGCCGCAGCAGCCTCAATTCCATGCTCCAGCTGTCGGGCGAGATCGAAGAAGCGGCCATCATTCAGGATGTTCCCTGGATCAAGCGCATGACCCGCATCATCATCCCCATCCAGAAATCCTCGATCATTTCCGGTTTCCTGCTGCCGTTCATGACGTGCCTGCGTGAGCTGTCGCTGTTCATGCTGCTGTGCGTGCAGGGCTTCATCCTCTCGACAACGCTGGACTACTTCGACGAGATGGGCCTCTACGCGTTCTCCAGCGGCATCAACCTGATCCTGATCGTGACCATTCTGGTCTGCAACACCCTCGTCAACAAAATCACGGGCGCAAGCCTGGATAAAGGAATCGGAGGTTAAATCATGCCTGAAATCAGATTAGAGCATATCACCAAGCGCTGGGGCAAGTTCTATGGTGTGGACGACCTGAATCTGGTCATTGAAAATAACGCGTTTGTCACCCTGCTCGGCCCGTCCGGCTGCGGCAAGACCACCACCCTGCGGATGATCGCGGGACTGGAGACCCCCACTAGCGGACGCATCACCATCGGCGACACGGTGGTATTCGACAGTGAGCTGGGCATCAACATCCCCGCCAACAAGCGGAAGGTGGGCTTCCTCTTCCAGAACTATGCCCTGTGGCCCAACATGACCGTCTACCAGAATATTTCCTTCGGCCTGTCAAACATCAAGGAGGAAATGCCGAAGATCAGCTTTGAGGCGAAAAACGCCGCCCGTCTGGCACAGATCCTCAAAAATCCTCAGGATGTGGTAAAGACTCTTGAGGAATGCCGGGATAAAAACGGCAAGCTGGACGAAACGAAGGCCATCATCAAGCTGATCGATACCTACACCATCTCCCAGTACACTGCCCAAAAGCTGTTCGGCTATCATTTGGAGCAGGGTAAGGACGTGTCCGCCGAGGTAAAGGCTCTGGAAGAAAAGGTGGAGGCCGCTCGAAAGGCTCAGCCCTTCAACGAGAACTTTGAGCTTCTCAAGGACGGCGAGGTGGAAACTGCTGTGCGCAAGCTGACCAAAGAAGAGATCGACCTGTCCGTGCGCCGGGTGTCCCGCATCGTCAAAATCAGTATGTTCATGGACCGCTATCCCGCGGAGCTGTCCGGCGGTCAGCAGCAGCGTGTGGCCATCGCCCGGACGCTGGCTCCCGAACCCAGCGTGCTGTTCATGGACGAGCCGCTTTCCAATCTGGATGCCAAACTGCGTCTGGAAATGCGCTATGAATTGCAGCGGCTCCATGTGGAGACCGGCTCCACCTTCGTATACGTCACCCACGACCAAATGGAGGCCATGACGCTGGCAACGCAGATCTGCCTGATGAACAACGGTGTCCTTCAGCAGTATGACGCGCCGCTGGAAGTTTACAATCACCCTGCCAATCTTTTTGCGGCAGACTTCGTGGGCAACCCCTCCATCAACTTTGTGGAGGCCAAGGGCTGGCAGCGGCCTGAGGGCAGCATTGAGCTGACGCTGCTGGACGGACACAAGGCAGTTTTCACCCCCGAGCAGCCATTGCAGCTGCCCCAGTGGTTCCACCGGCGGGACGAGGAGCTGGAAGCCCAGGCGCAGGCTCTGAAGGCCCGTGCGGGAGAGAGCGGCTACGTGGAAAAGAGCAACAAGGACGAGACCTTCCGCTACCACATCGCCAGAGTCAACGACGAGGACGACGGCATCCACGAGGAGCCGATGCTCACCAACGAGGATCTGGTGCTGGGCATCCGCCCGGAGTTCCTGTCCATCACCGGCGGTGGAAATGTGGAGTGCGAGATTTACGGTGCCATGCCCACCGGCATGGAATCCACCGTCAAGGTGCGCATCGGAGAGTATTTGCTCACCGGCGTGGTCTTCGGCAGCACCCTGTTTACCATCGGAAGCAAACACCTGCTGGATATCACCGGCAGCAGCGTGATGCTCTTTGACCGGTCAAGCGGTCGGCGCATCACCTCCGGCACCCTGAAGCTGCTGTGATCCGGGGACTGTTATTCGATCTGGACGGAGTTCTGGTGAACACGAACCCCCTCCACGCCCGGGCGTGGCAGGAGCTTGCCGAAGAATTGGGAATTCCCTTCACTCCGGCAGACCAGGAGGCCTTTCTGGGCATCAGCCGGGCACAGTGCCTGGAAATTCTGCTGAAAAAGGGAAACCTCTCCCTTTCGGAATCCGAAAAAGAGAGGCTGTGCACCCGGAAAAATGACCGCTACCGGGAGCTGATCGACACTTTGACCCCGGCGGCGCTGCTGCCGGGCGTGTCGGAATTCTTACGCGTTGCCCGGGCCGAGGGATACCGGACAGCTCTTGACAGTGTCAGCAAAAATGCGGAGTTTGTCCTGAAAAAGCTGGAAATTATGGCGTTTTTTGACGCCGTCATCGACGGCAGGAAAATTGTAAACGGCAAGCCCAACCCGGAGGTGTTCCTCAAAGGAGCGGAGGCTCTGGGACTCCCACCTGAGCAGTGCTTGGTTTTCGAGGACTCAGCCGCAGGTATCGAGGCCGCCCACCGGGGCGGAATGAAAGCCATCGGCATCGGAACGGCCCGGCTGCTCCCGTCGGCAGAGCTGACCATCCCAGGCTTCTCCGGCGTAATGCCGGACGCGCTTCTGGCGCAGTTGCTATAACACTTTTATCAGATTGATATGAATTCCTGACCGGCTCCCACGCCGTCAACGATTTCTGCGTCGTGACGCTTTCGAGCCTCTATCTCGATATCATCAAGGACCGCCTGTACTGCGACGGCGCGGATTCCGCCGCCCGCCGCTCGGCACAGAGCGCGCTGTGGATCATCCTCGATGCCATGACGAAGGTATTTGCGCCCATCCTCGCGTTCACCTGCGACGAGATCTGGCTCCAGATGCCGCACCGCGACGGCGATGACGGCCGCAACGTGCTGCTGAACCAGATGTCGAAGCCGTATGCGGACTACGCGCTGTCTGACACCGAAATGGCCGTCTGGGAGACTGCCCGCGCTGTGCCGCCGTCTGCAAATCTCTCGGCGTTGTATTTGAATAAGCTGCACCGATAACCCGCACCCGCCGCTGCTACAGCGGCGGGTGCATTTGCGTGCTGAAAAAGTCCGGTTTTCACGAAGCATTTCAAGCGTGGCATTCAGGTGGGCATTGGCTCTTATGGCAGGCCGCAAAGCGGAAAAGCCTCCGAATTTTGAAAGGAAGCCTTTTCCACTTTTTTGCGGCTGCACGTTGCGGAAAGCGCGGAAGAAAGATGCAATACGTGAAAGTATTTTGGAAGAAAAAATCCAAGAAATTTACAGCCAGAACAGGAGGTAAATTTGCTGTAAACGACAGTTTTTTGGAGAAAAAATTTGTTGAGAATTACTTTAAAAAAGCAAAGAGTCAACACGGTAAAGTGTTGATAAATGTGAAAGGGTGTGATATAAAAACGAAGCAGGACTCCTGCGGAAACTAATTAAGCAAAGTGAAGGAGACGCAGTATGAAGAAGATGTGGGGCACACGGGTGCTGGCCATGCTTTTGGTGCTTGCGCTGACGGCAGGATTGGTGCCGGCGGCGCTTGCGGCAAACAGCGAAGCAGCGGTCGCATTCAAGCAGGTGCCGAATGACACGCTCGATACGCTTATCCGCCCGGATGTGGCGGTGGGCGAAATTGAGGATGCGGAAATGGGAGAGGATACGGCCGCCTATCAGGCGCACGATCTGGTTCGTGTTTCCATTATCCTGGAGGACACATCCACACTGGAAGCCTATTCCGACGCGGCTGCGGAGGGGACACTGGCCGAGGATGCGGCTGCTGTGTCTTACCGCGCAGCACTCCAGCGCAAGCAGGACAGCGTTGTTCGGAAAATCTCGTCCACGATCCTCGGACGGGAGGATCTGGATGTTGTCTGGAATCTGACGTTGGTCGCCAACCTGATCTCTGCCAATGTGGAATACGGCAAGATCGAGCAGATTAAGCAGATCCCGGGCGTTGCGGATGTGGTTCTGGAGCAGCAGTATGAGCCTGCCGCGTCCGAAAACACCGTGCAGCCCAACATGGAGATCTCAACCGGCATGACCGGCACGACCACGGCATGGTCTACCGGCTATACAGGGGCCGGAATGAGGATCGCCATTATCGATACGGGCTTGGATACGTCGCACCAGTCGTTTGACAATGGTGCGTATGAATACGCGCTTGAGCAGAACGCAGCGCGCGCAAAGGAATCCGTCGAAGCCTATAAGGCCTCTCTCGATCTGCTCGATGCGGACGAGATCAACGAAAAGCTGAGTCTGCTGCATATCAAGGAAGGCGTCAGCGCGGCGGATCTGTACCGGACAGAAAAGGTCGCATACGGCTATTGCTACATCGACAAGGATCTGGACGTAACGCATGAGACGGACACGGAGGGCGAGCACGGCTCCCATGTTGCCGGTATCGCGGCGGCCAACCGGTATCTGCCGGACGGAAACGGCGGATATGTCTCTGCATTGGACAGCGTACATATGCACGGCGCAGCGCCGGATGCACAGGTGCTGGTCATGAAGGTCTTCGGCGACGAGGGCGGCGCGTATGACTCGGACTATACGGCAGCCATTGAGGATGCAATCGTTCTCGGTGCGGATACGATCAACCTCTCGCTCGGCTCTGCCAGTCCCGGCCCGAGCAAGGCGAGAACGGAAGCTTATCAGAAGATCTTCGACGATCTGGAGAACGCTTCCTCCGTTGTGACGGTTTCTTCCGGCAATGCCGGCTATTGGGCCAAGAACGCCGATCCGATCGGCTATCTTTACAGCGACGGCGTCAGTATGCAGACGGACGGTCAGCCGGGCAGCTATGCAAACAGCCTGACGGTCGCCTCGGTCGATAACGACGGCTTTATCGGCAACTACCTCCTGATCGGACAGGAGCCGATCGCGCCGTCCGAAACCACCGGCTTTACGAACAAGCCGATCTCCACGATCGTGGGAGAGCACGAATTCGTGTTTTTCTCTGAGGATGCAACGAAGTATGCTGTGGACGCAGCCGGGAACAACCTGCTGCTTGCCTATGCAGATGCGGTCAAGGACAAGATTGTCTTCGTTTCCAGAGGACAGTCCTCGTTCTACCAGAAGCATGATGCCGCAGCCGCCGCAGGTGCGCTGGCGTGCGTGGTCTACAACAACCAGTCCGGCTCAATCAATATGGACCTGAGCAGCAGTACCGCAACGATCCCGTGCGTGTCGATCACACAGGACGACGGCGAACTGGTCCGCACGCAGGCCGAGCCGGTTTATGCAGAGGACGGCACGACAGTCCTGTATTATACCGGCAAGATCGAAGTGCGCGGCAAGGAACCGGTTCGGTTCAACCGCGATTATAAGACCATCAGTGAATTCAGTTCCTGGGGCGTTCCGGGCGATCTGACGCTGAAGCCGGAGATCGCTGCGCCCGGCGGCAATATCTACTCGCTCAACGGCCTGCACAACAGCACCAGCGGTATGCAGGGCGGCCACCAGGACTATGAACTCATGAGCGGCACCTCGATGGCTGCGCCGCAGATCGCCGGTATCGGCGCACTGGTCAAGCAGTACATTGAATCCAAGGGCCTTTCCTGCAGCGATCTGACCGACCGCGCGCTGGCCCAGTCGATCATGATGTCCACGGCAGAGCCGGTCGTCAACAATGAAAACGACGCATATTACCCGGTCATTCAGCAGGGCGCAGGCATGGTCAACGCCGCGGCGGCGACCTCTGCGGACTCCTACATTAAAATGCAGGCTGATGCGACCGCATCCTGGGCTGACGGCAAGGTCAAGGCAGAACTTGGCGACGACCCCGCACGCACGGGCAGCTATGATTTCAGTTTCACCGTCAACAACCTCGACGGACGGACGCACGCCTATGCGCTGAGTGCCGAACTGTTTACGCAGGCTCTGCTCGACTATGAGGGGCAGAGTTACATGGACACGCTGACGACGCCGCTGAGCGCTGCTGTGACGTGGACTGTGAACGGCAGAACGACCGACAGCCTGAGCCGCGATTACGATTATAACAACGACGGCCGGGTCGATCTGGAAGACGGCCAGCTGCTGCTGGATGTCGCGTCGAAAAAGCCGGGCGCAAAGCTTCTCAACGCCAAGGCCATTGCCGATTTGAACGGCGACGGCGCTGTGACGGCCTATGATGCACACCTGTTCCTGAATCTGCTTCAGGAGGCGACGATCCTTGTTCCTGCAAACGGTAAGGCTGAGGTCGTCTGCCACATCCGCCTGCTCGACCGCAGTGCGCTGAATACTTCGTATCCCACGGGCGCGTATGTGGAGGGCTATGTCCGCGTGCAGGGCCTCGCCACAGACGAGGGCGCCGCCGGCACGAGCCATTCCATCCCGGTGCTCGGCTACTACGGAAGCTGGTCGGAGCCGTCGATGTATGATGTCGGTTCTCTGATCGACAGCATTTACGGCACGGAAACGCGCGCGCCCTATCTCGGCACGACGAACAGCTATGGCTACACCGTTTCCAACTTCCTGAACATTCTCTATGCCGGTGAGACGGAGTCCTCTGCAATGGTCGGCAACCCCGTTGACTTTGACGACGAGTATCTGAGCGTCCGCAACGCCTTCAACAACCAGGGTGGCAACAGCATCAGCACGCTTGTCTTCTCGCTAATCCGTAACGCGGGCAACTCCCGCCTCCAGATCGTCGATTCCAACACGAAGACAGCGTATCTGGATGAGGAGGTCGGCGCAGCGACTGCTTCGTACTACTCCGAAAATGCAAACGCATGGCAGCATACCCGGCTCCAGCTTGGCATTGACTGGAGCGGCACAGACGCCTCCGGCAATGCGCTCCCGGAGGGCACCAGCGTGGATCTTACGCTGACGATGGCCCCGGAATACTATGCAAATGCCGATGGCAGCTATCGTTGGGATGAACTCAAGGATGGTGCAAAGTTGAGCACGCACCTGACCATCGACAATACCGCGCCGGAACTCATCTCCGTCCGTCAGGATCTGACGCAGAAGACGCTGGCCGTAACGGCCATGGATAACCGCTATGTCGCGGCTGTCATCCTCTGGAACATGACGGATACCCCGACGCCGGTCAGCTATATCCTGCCGAATCAGCCGGAAGACGCACTCGGCAAGACGACCGACTGCACGTTCGATCTCTCCAAGCTGAGCGGCGGCGAGAAGCTTCTGCTTCAGGTTGTGGACTATGCCTACAACGCCTCTGCATATCAGCTGATCAGCGGCGAGGAGCCCGCAGAGGCGCTGACCTCCGTCACGCTTTCCCCGGAGAGCGTCTCCCTGCTTGCAGGTTCCAACTATACGCTTGAAGCTTCCACAGAGCCGTATTACGCCGACGATAAGTTGGATTGGACGTCCTCCGCGCCTGCGGTCGTGACGGTCAACAATAACGGCCAGATCAAGGCCGTCAGCGCCGGCACCGCAACAATCACGGCGGCTTCTCATAAAAATCCCGAAGTCCATGCTTCCTGCACCGTACAGGTGCTTGCGCCGAACTACACATTCCGCGGACTTTTGACAGCAGACAATCAGGTGCAGACCTTCGAGTGGAATCTCGCAGACAGCGAGACATGGGAAAAGGTCGCAGCGGTTGACGGAATCGGCAGCCGCGTGACCTCGGCAGGCGCTTCCAGCGCAAACGGCATTTATGCGTTTGACGTGGGCGGCAATGCATATGAGATCGATTTTGCCACCGGCAAGATCCTGAACACCGGCAGCGCACCGTTCTCGGCCGAGATTGGCCCCGTCGCATACGACGACATTGCCCTTTCCCGCAAATATACCGGAACGGAGTCGCTGCACGGCGATCTGCTGACCGGTGTATACTCCATGAACATCATCCCGATGCAGGATCCGATGAACGGAAGTGCCAGCAGCTACATCAGTGTGTACGACCTGTTCGGCTATGACGCGGATGGCTTCTCCGGCATCACCTCGCTGGGCTCCATCACGTTCAAGGATCCCGATAGCGGTGAGGATGTGGACGCTGAAGCCTATTATGTGATCGACAACGCAGGCGGCATCTGGCAGCTTATGATCTATCCGCAGGACGGCGACTATTACGCAACCTATCAGTACATTCCGACGGATCTGGGCTTCCAGTTCCCGTATGACCCCAACTGGGCGACGCTTTGCTCGCTGAACGTTGCGGATGACGGCGAACTCTTCCTTACCTCGTACAGCACACAGGGCGAGGGAGCTTCCCGCAAGGAAAGCACCACACTGTACTGGCTGCACTACGACGAGCAGGCGAACCGCTTCCGCACGGCCATTATCGGATCCTTCGGCGATATTGCGCCGGTCAGCGTGACCGAGGTCCATACGAACGACTCCACAGCAGATACGCAAAAGACAAGCATCTTTGAAAAGGCACTGCGTCCGGAATCGCTCAAGACCGCAAAGGCCCAGCCGATCAGCCAGATGAAGGCGGCAAATAAGCAGACCGCAGGTACGCTCAACAGCGTCAGCCAGCCGCAGAGCACCGGCAGCACAAGCGCGCAGCGCAGTACTGTGACGCTTGATCTGACCGCCATTGCGCCGACGGCAAGCAGCATCATGGAGATCTCGTACAATACGAAAGAACTGACGCTCTCCTCCGTCACAGGCGCGGCGACGCTTACCTCCTGGTATGAGTCCGTGCCCGGTACGATCGTCTTTGCCTGCGCCGAACGCAGCGAGGCCGCTGTGGGCGAACTGCTCGGTCAGCTGAGATTTGAACTTGCGGCAGGCAGTTCGAGTTCAAAGGTCACGATCAAGACGAAGCAGCTGAACGAAACAAGCTTCGCAGCCGGACAGGAAAAAATTCGGACCGTGGTGCTGGGCGACAGCTTGAGCCAGATCCTCCCCGCGATCATCTCCTCCGGTGAAAAGGACTGCCCCAGCCGCAGCTTCCGCGATCTGGATACGACCAAGTGGTATCATGAAGCAATCGACACAATGCTGCGTGAGGGCCTGATGAACGGTACCGGAAATGGGCTGTTCGAGCCGAACGGCACGCTGACCCGTGCGATGCTGGTCACGATCCTCTGGCGTTCGGAGGGCAAGCCCGCTGCTTCTGCCCAGACGTCGTTCACGGACGTTCCGGCAGGTGCCTATTATGCGGAGGCTGTCCGCTGGGCAGCTGCCAACGGCGTCGTCAAGGGCGTCAGCAGCACGGAGTTCGGCCCGTCCAAAAACATCACGCGGCAGGAACTTGTCACCATTCTTTGGAGACTGGCCGCGAAGAAGGGCCTGAATACCTCCAACGCCGGTCTGACCGTTCCGGAGTTTGCCGACCGCAGCCAGATCGCCGCGTGGGCAGCCGAGGCCATGAGTTGGGGCTGCACCAGAGGCATTTTGACCGGCAAGAGCGCGAACCGCGTTGACCCGACCGGCACTGCAACCCGCGCAGAAGCAGCGGCCATGATTGTCCGCTTCCGGAATCTCGGTACAGCAGGCGAAAAGCAGTAAATCCACACCATGCAGCAGCGCGAAGCTTCAGCCGCTGCTGCATGGTGGTCTGAAAGAGACAGTGCTAGAAGCGCATTGCATGCCATAAAATGAAATGAGGGAGAAAGAACCTGACGGCTCTTTCTCCCTCCGTTTTTTGCAAAATTGTCGTACTTTTGTCGTATAACCGGTTTCGCCTGATACAATAATGTTTTTTATACCGTGCTCTCCTTAAAGTTAAAGGCACGGTCAAAACCATGCCTTTAAAGAAGAGGCAGGGATGAGCGTTACATCCCCATTTATGTAAGCGCGGCCGCTCACACACGACTGCGGGTACAAACAAAAAACCGTGCTGCCTGATATGGCCACACGGAAATAAAGCCGCTATCTACTTAGGGTGTATCTGAAAACTCATGATGTGACCGGCAGCGAGGGATTTTTGCGTTGCGCAAGACATTTTTTCGCAGGAATACTGACGTATTTCAAGGAAAAATGACGCGGCGCACCGCAAAAAGGCCCGCTGTCCGGGTGCGTTGGGAGTTTTCAGATACACCCTAGATAAGTGCTGAATATTTCGGCTCCGGTCATGGCAAGGCACAGGGCAGCTCTCAGAAGACCTGACTTATTCTGACCAAGCAGACATCACAGTGACCGACTCGCGGGGCTTCTCACCCCATTCCACCTGCAAGCACATGGCTTACGCGAACTACCCGATATTCATTTTTTATCATTATAACATAGAAATACGCAATTACTAATATCATTTTTCTGCGCGATATATTGGATTTTGCATAACTTCATCTAAAAAATGAAATAGTCCGCTGTAACATCTCCTACAGCACGAATTTTACGTCAGAGATCTTGATCTCCTGCGCAGTGAACTTAAAAAACTGCCCGTGAGACGCTTCTCTCACAGGCAGTTTTGTTGGTTTATGCCGCTGTATAGACCTTTTCCCAGCGGACAGTCGCGTAGAACACGATCGAGAGCGCCGCTGCGATCGTCCAGCCGATGGGCCAGGAGCTCCAGATGCCGGTCGTGCCGAGCGCCGTGCGGGACAGAATTTCTGCCAGCGCCACGCGAAGAACCAGGTCGGTGAACGTGGCGATCATGAATTTTTTCATCAACCCCGCGCCGCGCAGCACACCGTCGGAGACGAGCTTGGCAGACACGATGAAGTAGAACGGCGCGATGATGCGCAGGAACGCAACGCCTGTATCCATTGCCTGCCCCGTGGGGCTCTCAAGGAAGATGTGTACAAGTGGCTGCCCGGCAAACACATAAAGTGCCACCAGCGGCACGCACAGCGCCCAGACGAGTTTGATACCAGCCCGAAAGCCGGACTTGATGCGATCATATTTGCTGGCCCCGAGGTTCTGCGCCGTATAGTTGGAAATGCCGTTGCCGAGCGTGGTAAGGGACGTGATAACCATGTTGTTGAGCTTCACCGCCGCAGAGTAGCCTGCCATGACGGCCGCGCCGAAGCTGTTGATGACGCTCTGGATGATGATGTTGCCGACGGAAATAAAGCTCTGCTGCAAGATGCTCGGAATGGCGATGACCGCGAACCGTCCAAAATGGTTCCACGAGAAGATCTTTACTTTTCCTTCCGTCGGGATTTTCGCAAAGCGGCGGAAGACGACCACAAGCGCCAGCACGCAGCTGATTCCCTGGCACAAAAACGTCGCCCAGGCAACACCGGCAACGCCCATGTTGAACGCCGTAACAAACAGAATATCGACCGCGATATTAGACGTGGACGAGCAGGCAAGAAAGATAAACGGCGTTTTGGAGTCGCCCAGCGCGGAGAAAATGCCGGTCGCGACATTATACAGGAACACGAACGGCAGACCATAAATATAAATGTCGAGGTATAATTTCGAGTCTGCGAAGACCTCTTCCGGCGTTTTGATGAGCCGAAGCAAACTGACGCAGCAGAGCGTGCCCACGAGCATCAACACCGCGCAGATCACGCAGCTGGAAATGAGCGCCGTGTAGACCGTCGTCTTGAGGTCATTATACTGCTTCGCGCCGAAAAACAGCGCCGCCAGAACCGAACACGCGATGTTGCAGCCGAAGGCAAAGGCGATGAAAATGAGCGTAATTTCGTAGCTGTTGCCGACGGCGGCGAGGGCGTTGTCGCTGATGAATTTGCCGGCCACAAAGCTGTCCGCGATGTTATAGAGCTGCTGGAAAATGATGCTGCCAAAGAGCGGCAGGCAGAACTGCCAGAGGACTTTCTCGGGCTTGCCTGTCGTCAGATCCTTATTCATGTTGCATCGCCTCCTTCGCGGATGCAATAACGCTTGCCGCGCCGTCGATGCCATACTCACTCGAAGATAGCATCAGATCGTAGCTTTCCGGTTCGCCCCAGAGTGTGTCCGCGTAAAAATCAAAGTGGTGCTTGCGCATCCGGTCGACCTTCTGCGCCTTATGAAGAGCGCGTTTTTCATCCAAATTATTACGCGCTGCAATGCGCTTTGCCCGGTCGGCGCTATCCGCATAGATGAAAACGGAAAGCGGACGGTAGCCTGCGGCCCGCAGAATGGCGGAGGCACACCGGCCAATGATGACGCAGTCCCCCTTTTCTGCAAGCTCTAAAATCGCGCGGCGCTCGGCTTCAAAGACCCGCGCTTCTTCCGAGTAAAACGCCTCGCCCAGCGCGGCGGTGTCCGCAAAGGGATTGCCCGAGACGGCAATGCCAAAATCCTCGCCCTTTTCGTCGTATTCCGCGACGGCGGTTTCGGAAAGCCCCGCTTCCTGCGCGGCTTTTTGAATGAGGCATTTATCGTAGCAGGGAATCCCCAGCTTTTTTGCGACTGCTTCGCCAATTTCCCGGCCGCCGCTGCCATACTGGCGGCTGATGCAGATGATCGTCCGTTCCATCTTTTTTCGCTCCTGTCTTACATTTTTTCTCTTGACCGCCCCTATCGTAGCAGAAAAATGAAATATGTAAAATCTATATTTGACATTTTCGATATATCAAAATAGAATGACAGAAGAGAAACGAATGCACGGAGGGTGCCATGTATATCAGCTACGAGTATTACCGGATTTTCTATCACGTCGCCAGGTGCGGCAATCTGACGAAGGCGGCGGAGGCGCTGCAGAACAGCCAGCCAAACTTAACACGCGCGATTCGGAACTTAGAGGCGGAGATCGGCTGTCCACTCTTTTCGCGCACGAATCGGGGCATGATTTTGACCCCGGAGGGCGAGGGGCTGTACCGGCACATAAAGATCGCCTGTACGGAAATTGAAGCGGGCGAAGCCGCCGTGACGCAGAGTCGGACGCTCGAGCGCGGAAACGTGTTTCTGGCAGCAAGCGAGGGTGCGCTTCGGTGTTTACTCCTGCCGGTACTTAAAAGGTATCAGGAAAAGTACCCTGGCGTGCATCTTCGCATCAGCAACCACTCCACGCCGCAGGCCGTCGCGGCGCTGCACGAGACGACGGCAGATTTTGCGGTCATCACAACGCCGGTTACGCTCTCGCCGTCTCTCACGCAGACGATCGTCAAAGAAATTCGGGAGGTTCCGATCTGCGCGCCGGCCTTTTCCGGTTTGCTTGGACGAAGCGTCGCGCTTTCCGAGCTGGAAGCGTATCCACTCATCACGCTCGGCGCGGGCACGACCTCCCATGCGTTCTACGTCTCTGTTTTCACCGCGCAGGGCGTTGCTTTTCAACCCGCCATCGAAGCCGCCACGGCTGACCAGATCATCCCAATGGCAGAAGCGGGTCTTGGCGTCGGCATCGTGCCGGAGGCGTTCATTCGCCCGTCTGATAATGTGCGCCGCATCGAACTGCAAGAGCCCCTCCCGCTGCGTGCCGTGTGCATCGTGAAACGGAAGGGGCAGCCCCTGAGCGTCGCCGCGAGGGAGCTGGAGCGGATGCTGCTGGCGGCTGGGGCTCAGAGCACCTGACTCAGATTTGCTGCTTCAAAAGCCGAAGCAGCTTTTCTTTTCTGTAATGCAGCGTCATTACCGGGATTCCTGTTTTCTCGCTGTAGGCACGCAGGGTCAGCGGCGGCGTTTGCAGATATAACGCACGAAGCAGCGCCGCGTCTTCCTCCGGAAGTGCATCTACTACTTCACGAACGCGCTGCACGGCAAGGGTATGCAGGATGTTTTCTTCCACATCGGCATCCGGGTCCGGAATGACTTCCTCGCCGGTAGACTCTTTGTCTGCCTGCGCAAAAAGGGAGATGATCGTCCACCCCTTTTTGCTTTCTGCAAGATAGCGCTGCGCCGCTTCTCGGTTCGGCTTTGCAGATATTCCTCCTTCGAGCATTCCGGAACGACGTTTTTCATATTCAAAAAGAACCTGTCTTTGTTCTCGGGATCACGGACGAAGTCCAGATATTCCGCGCCGCTCATCTCGATCCATTCTACGGCGTCGCTGTTTTGCTTTCTTCTGAAGTACCTCGTTTTCAAGATACATTCCTCCATTTCTGAATTTCATTTGCGGGGATAAGCAAATGTCAGAAACGGAGGGGCGCGGGCAGGTGGCAGAATGACTGCCCAGCGCAGGTTCTGTCTGTATTTTGGTGCCCTTGCATTTTCCTGTTTGTGGGAAATTGACGCCTTTTGACTGGTGGACTCGCTTAAAATGGAAAATGCGCAGATTTTACAGTTTTCCGTGGAATTCTGTAAAATCTGCGCTCTTTCGACTACGAAAAAACCCGTAGAGGCTTGAGCCTCTGCGGGGCAGAATATCAGGCACAATGATCGCGGGTGGGAAATTATCACTTTCTCATACCGTTGCGGGGCAGGCAGCCGTGCGTGTCCGGCTGCCTGTTCCTATTGCGTCTGTATGGCTCCCGGCTGAGTTCTCTCAGCCGGGAGCGTTTGTGTGTGCCGGTTATTTATAATAGCCGGTCTTTTTCTGGTATTCCGCCAGCTCCCACCAGTTGGGGTTGCTGTTGATCTGGTTCTGCAGCTTCTCCCAGAGCGACTGCGTGGGCGACGGCTCCTCGGTGTACGCGGTGACGGTGTAGGTCACATACGCGCCGTTGGAGGCATAGACTCTGTAAGCCTTCGGCGTGGACAGGTCTACACGCTGGGTAGAAGAGGGCTCTACCTTGGACGCGTTCGCCGTCACGATGGTCGGCGCAACATGCTTCAGATCCGCGCCGTAAAAAGACGCTGCTGGCAGACGGTTTGAAGAATGGCTACCGCCAGCGCACAATTCCGATTTTGGAGCCACGCCTGCTCGCAAGACTGAAAGCAGAGCCGAAAATCATTACATTGGAATCTGGCGGAGAGAAGCGTCAGGTCGAAGCAGAGTTTATTTTTCACAGTCCGGAAGGGAAAGCCTATTATCCACGGAATTGGTACGACCGTGAGTATCGTTCCTTTATGAAGGATCTGATCAAGGCACATCCGGAAATTCCGTCATTGACGCCCCATGAGCTTCGGCACACGAGAGCAACGTTCTGGTCGGCGCAGGGCGTACCGCAGCACCTGATTGCAGATCTGCTTGGACACTGCGACACCAGAATGCTGGAACGGGTCTATAATCACACAACGACGGACACGCTGAGACAGGCGTTGGAAGCCGTACAGACGAAGGAGGGAGAGAGAGCCTGACGGCTCTTTCTCCCTCCATTTTTGTATAAAGAAAACCACCGGCAATGCCGGTGGTTCCAAAAAGCTTTAGCTATG
>OLQC01000928.1_pt1 | contig 26580 bp, 16 predicted proteins | sample 1672471 | NCBI WGS metagenome assembly OLQC01 (sample SAMEA3136689, study PRJEB25190) | human gut metagenome | biome: human gut; feature: human-associated habitat; material: faeces | place: Austria | collected 2013 | reverse complement strand
GTACCGCCATCCGCTCCGGCGGTGTGATGCGCACACCCATGCTCGTCGGGCACGCGATGGCATATTGATAGGTTTTCTTCATAGAGTCCTTTCTTTGATTCGGTTGAACCATCAAAGGCCGGGTGCACGCATCCGGCCTTTGTGTATGTTGGGTGTTCGGACTTATTTAGCGTCCGGTTTGCTGATAGTGGCTTTCGATTTAACTGCGATAATACCGAAATAGAATTCCTCGCCCACAAAATCGCTGCTTGTGAGTTCTTTCTCAAAATAGGTCTTGTCATTGATTTTCAGAAGTACCTTGACGGTGCTCTCATTCACATCAATGATGCCAAATTCGATATTGTATGACTGTCCATCGTTCAGACTTGGTACTTCGGACGTTACAAAAACCGCCTGTTTATCCTTGCCGATGCAGCGCAGAACGGCACTGTCTTTGTTGAAATCCACATAAATGCCTCCGGCACCCAAATACACATTGTCCGGCCCGGAACCAAGCGTGAATCCGTCATAACCGTCGTCGGCATAGCGCGTCCGCGTATATTTGAAGCGGAAAATCGTGTTTTTGTAGGTCTTTCCGTTGTAGCCGCCGACAGAGTAGGTAGAACTCAGGTCACCGTCTGCTGTGACACTGCCATTCTCAAATGTAAGCGCCTTATTCCAGCCGGTCGTCCAATTCTTCGTATCCGCCAGCAGTTCCGTCACATCGACCACGTCGTATGTGGGTTCGGGCTCGGGATCCGGAACGACGGCCTTGCCGGTCTTTTCAATGGTCACAGACGCGGTGTTGACGCTGCCAAAGCAGAAGTAGCCCGCAGTATTCGCCAGCTTGGAGTCGGTGTAGACCTCATTGAACCATTCCGCGCCGTCTACCTTGACGATAACGCGAAGCTGGTTTGCCGCGATCTGGCAGACGCTGAGCGAAATGTCATACGTTTTGCCATTGTCCAGCGTCAGACCGCTTGTTGTCTTTGCAATCAATCCCGCATCGCCGCGCGCATAAAGCGTAGCTTTTCCATTTTCAAAGGCAATCATCACGCCGCCGCTGTTCCATGGAAGATTTGTGACACTGTTTTCAAAGCTCCAAATGATCGCGCCGTAGTCGTTGCCCTCGCCCGTCGTTTGGGTGTATTTGAGTTGGAATTCCGTGTTGCGGTATTTTTCCTTCTTGTATCCGGCCAGCGCATAGGCCGTCTCGGTCGTACCGGCAATGGAGACTGTGCCGTCGCCGAACGTCGGAGCAGTCTTAAACCCGGCCCACGAGAAGTCCGTCCAGTTTGCCGTGTCTGCGATCAGCGTGTCCAGCGGAAGCTCCGTTGTCTTGTTATAGTGCTTGTCGTTGCCGGACAGGTCGTTCAGCGTGACCTGCACACCACCGGGGCAGGCAATCGCGCCGAAATATCCGCCTGCACCGCGGAGCGTTGCGTCGGTGATTGTCTCGTCAAACAGCGTCTTGCCGTCCACGGTCACGAAAATGCGCACATCGGTGGAGTTCACGGCCACAATGCCGAAGCTCACGTCATAGATCATGTCGGAGCGGAAAATTTCGCCGGAGGCAATTACACTTTCATAGTTCTTGCCGCCGCGAATCTGAAGCTCCACCTGCTTTTCCTTGATAACGACCAGAACGCCCTTGTCTGCCCACGGCATTGCGACCGGATCGTTCAGATTGAAGTAGAAGCCGCCCCATTTGCCAGCCGTTTCGGGAAGCACCTGCTTATACTTGAAGTTGAACACTTTGCCGGAGAATTTTTCTCCGGTGTAAGCGGCCAACTCATAGCCTGCGTCGCTGCTCGTGATGGAAAGGCTCCCGTCCTTGAATTCCGGAGCATTTCCCGTGTAGGTCTTCCAGCTGCCTTCGCTGCGGACGAGCGTCGAGACGTTAATCTTGTTGCCGAGGCTGCCGAGCTCCACATGGACGCCCTCACCGCTGGCAACCGCGCCGTAATAGCCCTGCATACCAAGAAGCTTGGGATTCGTGACCGTCTCATCGAACAGCGTCACATCGTCTGCTGTCAGGACGATCCGCACATCCGTCGAATTCACATCATACATACCGAACGTCATCCGATAGGTCTTGCCGTTTTCGATCAGGTTTGTCTTGTTCTCCAGAACCGTTGTACTGCTGCCGTCGCGGATCTGCAATTCGATCACGTTCGACTTGATGCAGACCAGCAGGCTGGGATTTTGCCATGGAATCGTGCCCGCGCTCTGGGTATTGAAGAACAGGCCGCCCCATTTATCCGACTCGCCAACCGTTGCGGAGAGCTCCTGCTTGTAGTTAAAGTGCAGCACACGGTTGGTATATGCTTCACCTGCGTATCCTGCCTGCGTGTGGCTGCTGCCTTCAAGGATCATCTTGCCCGCGATGAACTTCGGCGCGGCGGAGCCGTTGGAGGTCTGCCAGTGTTCTTCGCCTTCAATCAGACTGTCGATTACAAGCTTTGTACCGACGCTGCCGAGCACCAGACTGTACCCGCTTATCGGCGCAGTCAGCACGCCGAAGTGCCCCTCAGCAGTGTGCAGATATTGATTGTCCATCTCGTGGCTGAATACCGCAGTCCCATCCACGGTCAGGATAAAGCGCACATCGGTGCTGTTGAGATCGTATACGCCGAAGTCAACGCGATACGTTTTGCCGCTCTCAAATACAAAGTTGCTGTCCAGTTGAAGCGCCTCGTTGACGCCGTCGCGGATCTGAAGTTCCGTACCGGTCGTCTTAGTCACGACAAGAACACCCTTTGTTGTCTGATTGAACGGCAGTGCCTCTGCGTCGCCCATGTTGAAGTAGAAGCCGCCCCAGCCATTGCCGGACTGCTGATAGGTAAAGCGGAAGGTCTTATTGGTATACGCCTTGCCGGTGTAGCAGGCCGTCTGGTAGGCGGAAGCCGCGGTCAGAGTCAGCTTGCCTCCGGTAAAGGTAGGCTTTCCTGCCTTATTTTCTGCATGCGGCGTCCAGTTTTCCGTATCCTCGATCAATGCGTCGATCTCGATCACATCGGTCGCGGTACCGGCGTTCTGGTTGTTGCAGAAGCGGGTGTACGCCTTCTGGAACGCAGCCACGCCGAGATCAAAGTCATACTGGCTGATCGGGTCCTTTGCCAATACGGCCTCCGCGCCGGCAATGGCCGCCGTGATGAGGTCAATTTCCTTCTGTGTCCACTGGCCGGGCTCGTCGCCGATCTGTGCGGCTTCGACCTTAGCTTTGGCCTCGTCTACCAGCGCGCGGAATTCCGTCTTATCTACCGTGCTGGTGAACGCCACGAAAACAGGCTCAGACCAGACAGGCTCGCCCTGTGCGCCGCGGCTGTCCACGGGCGTCAGCTTGCAGCGGATCCACCTGCCCTCGCAGATGGGGGTCACGGTGAACTCGGTGCAGGTCATGTTGTCGCTGACCTTTTTCCAGTTCAGGTAGAACAGGTCGTCGGGGCTTTCGGAAATGTAGTAGTTCGCAATGGTCGCGCCCTCGCTGTCGCCGTCCGCGTCAGAGAAGGTATATGCCGCCGTGATGGTCTGGCCGACCTCCGCCGTGCCGGAAACGGAAACGCCGGAAGCAGTCGGCTTCTGGTTGCCGGGGAAGCTCTTCACGCCGATCCTGCTCTGGTCGATCTGCTCGAAGCCGGGCAGCTGCGCCAGGACGGAATCGATGAGCGCGTAATTGCCGTTTGCATAGTCAACAAACAGCTGACGGTTATCACCTGTGCCCTTCAGGATCACCAGATTGTTGTCGAGGCCGGTGATCTTGCTTTCCTGATTGTCATTTGTCTTGACCCACGGATAGGCGCTCGTCTCGCTGCCGCGCGGCGCAGCGTCGGTGTAGATGATAACATTGTTCTTGAAGATATTCGGGATATAGACGTCCGTCTCGCCGTCTCTCAGCGCCGCCATCCACGGCCAGCGGGACGTGTACAGTTCGTTGTTCCAGACCTGACGCAGGGAGGGCGCGATGCCGAAGCCGCTGTCATTCGTCATGCCGACTGCAAAATTGCCGGCAATATATACATTGAACGCACAGCGAGTATCGATGAACAGATTGTTCGTAATGACCGTATCGTGGCCGCAGTTGATCTTGACAGCCTCCAAATATTCGCCCGAGGCGCCCGGGCCGAAGATGTTGCCGGTGACTGCTGCGCCGCTCAGACCGTCGTCCAGATAGACCGCGTTGGCGGAGAAGCTGGGGAAAGAGCTATCATTGTTGGCAATGTTGTAGAAATGGTTGTTCCGGATGACCACGCCCTGGCAGCGCGCGTCGCGGCCGCCGTAGACCGCGCCCATGTCCTTGCCGTTCAGAACGACATCATGGAACGAGTTGTTTTCAATCACGCAGTCCAGCGAGGTCGGCCCGCCGCCGACGATTGCGAAGTTCAGCGCCATATCCGTAATGTTGTAGACTTCGTTGTTGGAGAACGTGTTCTTCACACCGCGGAATTTCACGCCGCCCTCGTTCATCGTCCGGTACTGGTTCGTATCGTGGATACGGCAGTTCGTAATGAAATCGTAGCCCGGCTCCATGGTCTGATAGTCACCGCCATTCAGATAGATGGCCGAGATGGAGGTGTAAGCAACCTCGGAATTTTTCAGGCCGGAATAGGTCGCATTGTCAATGCTGACGGCTCTGCCTTCAAAGCTTGTTAGCGTGCAATTCTCGATCACGCAATGATCGACGTTGTTCATGACGATGCCGTCCTTTTTGGAGGACGTAACTGTCAGTCCCTCGAGGTTGAGATACGAAGCGCCGTTGACCGAAATCAGGTCAAAATTGCTGCTCGTCATGCGGAGTGTCGAATTTCTCGTCGTATCTGCAAACGGATAGATGTAGAGTCTGCCGCTCATCTGGTCATAATACCATTCGCCCGGCTCGTCCAGCGACTCGTAGGCGTTGTAGATCTGCACAGGCTTCTGACCGGCGGCGCTGCCGTAATAGGCAGTGTCCGTTGCCGTCACGATGCCGGTTTCCGGATCAAGCGTACCGTGGAAGTAGCCCTGCGCCCAGCCGTAGCGGATGTAGCTGGAATAGAGCCAGTCGGATTCCTGATAGCTCCAGCCCAAAACCCTCTCATCCGTCAGCTTGAATTCGGGATAGCTGGTGCTGGAATTGGGATTGACCGTCTCGACGTGCATCCAATCCTCGGTCGAGTTGGAGTTCGGGTAGCGCGTCAGGCGCATGTGCTGTCCGTCCAGCGAGAAAAGAGGCGCTTCCAGACAGAGGTTCAGAGATGACAGGCTAAAGCTGATTTCGCCCAGTCCAAGATCTCTGACATCGGCCACCATGACATGTTCCTGCGCGTCCGGCGAAAGCTTTTCCTTCATTTCACCGGAAACCGGCTCAAAGGCAGACAAAGAGGCTCCGGCGCTGCCGGTAATGATGACCGTCTCGCCCGGATAAGCGCGCCACGTCACGGGCAGTTCTTCCGTGCCGCCGTCTTCCGCAGTCAGCTCGAACGTCTTATTCAGCACATAGGTGCCGCCGCGCAGGTAGACTGTTGTGGGAAGCTCTGTCGAGCGGTTCTCGCGCAGATAGTCGCGCACAGCCTCCAACGAGCCGAACGGCGCGTCCTTGCTGCCGTCGCCGTCACTGCCGCCGCTCGGAGACACATAGACCGGCTGTTCCGTGGGTTCCGGATCGGGATCGGGGTCAGGATCGGGCTTCGGATCGGGGTCCGGCTTCGGGTCAGGATCGGGTTTCGGGTCGGGATCAGGTCTCAGAATGGGAAGAATCGCGCCGATATTGGAGCTATCCTCTCCCAGCGCTTCTCGGTAAGCCTTTTCCGTAAACACGCCCTTCTCGATCAGCGTCTGTGCCAGCGTCTTGCCGCCGGATTTGAATTTCGTCTCCAGCAGCGCCCAGATCACGTCAACGGCGTTGCCGCGCGTATACTCGCCGCTGTTTGCGGGCACGACCGGCAGGCCGAGCTTTTCCGCCAGCTCTGCCGACTTGTTCCATGTAAAGTCCGTGTCGTCCTCATATTGCAGCAGACGCAGAACCATCGTCAGGAACTGTGCTTCCGTCACGAGTTTGCCGTAACCAAAGAGCGTTTCGCTGACGCCCTTGACAAGCGCATTCTGATAGCCGTAGCCGACATAGGGGCTGGCCCAGGCCAGAACGTCCGTAAACGGATGCTCCGGGTTCTTTTCCTTCGCTTCCGCTTCCGCGCCGAGCAGGCGGACGATCAAGGTGATCGCCTGTTCGCGCGTCAGCGTCTTTTCCAGCTCGAAGCCCTTGTTTGTGCCCTGAAACAGGCCAAGGGTCTTCAGCGCTTCGGCCTTCTGCAGCGTCGTGTAGCTATGGCTGCTTCCGGCGGCCAGCGCCGGAACACAGCTCAGGAGCATCGCAAGCAGCAGCAGGACTGCAACGCAGGATTTATAAATTCGTTTCATAAATCAGTCTCCATTCCAAAAATAGTGCGCCGGGCATCAGCCGGAGAACGGCAGATATCCGGCGCTTTTGCGGGAGGTTCTTTATTCCAGTGAGGTGATCGTCTCAACGTCTCCGTTCAGGCGGGAACGCTCGGCCGCGAATACCAGACGGGTGTTTTCGCAGGAAATGCCGATCTCGCTGACCTCGTCTGCGGTTTTTGCGCCAGTCATGTAATCATAGAGCGCGTTCACGATACCGGGATCGCCGCCGCCGTGACCGCCGACAAGCGTACCGTCGACGCGGCCATTGGTGTGGATGGTCTCCCACCAGCGGCCCTCAAAGTGGAAAATGCGGATTTCGTCGCCCTCAAAGTCGAGGAACATCTCGCCCTTTGTACCCATGATGTTGGACTTTCTGCCGTTGTAGTTAAAGCAGCTCATGGTGAACGAGGCTGTGGATTTGTCCGCAAACTCCATGTTCACGACCTGATGGTCGACCACGTCATTATCGCACTTGAAGACACATTTGCCATACTGCGTATGACGAAGCGTAAATTCCACATCCGCGTCGGTGGGGTCGACCTTGCCGGTGGAGGTGGTACGGAACCACATATTCTTTTTGTCATCCAGATACAGCCGGACGGCGTTATACGGGCAGGTATCCGCGTGCGGGCAGCCGTCAATGCAGCGCTCCGGCGCGTCAGACGGGGCGTTTTCACGGCGGAAGTACTTGAGCGAACCGAACGACTGAATCTTCGTGCATTTTTTCTTCATCAGCCATTGCAGCAGGTCAATGTCGTGGCAGGACTTGGCCAGCAGCATGAAATTGCTTTTGGCCGTGTTGCCCCAGTTGCCGCGGACAAAGCTGTGGCTCTGATGGATATTACCGAGTCCTTCCGTATGGACGATCGTCACGATATCACCCAGAACGCCCTCGTCGATGAGCTGCTTGACGCGCGAATAGAACGGCGTATAGCGCAGCACATGGCAGACCATGAACTTCCGGCCGTATTTGCGCGCCTGATTGAGCAGATCGACGCATTCATCCTCTGTGCGCGCCAGCGGTTTTTCCAGCAGCACATCGTATCCGTCCGCCAGTGCCTTCATGGCCGGTTCATAATGCATACTGTCTTGTGTCGCAATGACCGCAAGATCGGCAAGCCCTGGCTGCGCCAGCAGCTCCTGCCAGGTATGGAAAACGTGATTGTCCGGCAGGCTGTGCTTATTCTGAATGTTTCTGCGATGGTTCTCGTTCGGATCAGCAACGGCAACAACGCGAAATTTTTCCGGCAGCGTCTTCATGATATCGGTGTAAATTTCGCCGCGGTTGCCTGCGCCAATCAGCGCAACGGTAAAGACTTTCATTGAGCTCTCTCTTTCGCTTTCTTCTTTTCTTCTGCTTTCCCACGCGGAAGGATCGGGATAATCTATACCGTACATCCGGCCAACCAGCGTATAGCGCTGCATCGGATACCGATTCTCCTCCAGATGTACCAGCCGGTCGGCCTCCGGCGTATTGACCGAGTAGACGGCCGCGCCATAGGGCGCATCGCCGAAGGTATTCCGGCTGACGGTGAAATGCTCATTGCCCGTCACGTGGGAGATTCGCCACAGGAAAATGTGGTGGCCCATCGGCTGCGGCCAGATCTCCGACCGGCGCGGCATCGTCTCGCCAAGCCTGGAGAAGCCCTCGCCGGCGTCCTCGCAGACGTTGGCTGTGAACTCCGCATATGTCGGCAGAAGATCGCGCTGCTCATAGGCCGCCATACCGCAGCGGCGGAAGGTGTTGCTTCGGATCAGGAAATGGTATGCGGGCTTGCAGTCCGCGCCGCCCTGATGCGTGACGGCGGAATCGTAGATGTCGTCGAACACGCAGTGCTCGACCTCAACGTTTTCCGCCACATTCCAGCACTCAAAGGCGTTGCCGAAGCGGATCTTCTGGTCTTTATCCCAGACCGCACCGCCGATCTTGGTAAAGCGGCAGTTCTTGATGTGCAGATTCCGGCCGCACTCCTCGCCCGCAATGCCGTGCAGGCCGTTGTTGCGGAATTCCAGATCAGAGATGACCATATCGTGACCGCAGTGTGCCAGCCAGCGGTACTGCGAGGTCGCGCATTCGATGCTTCCGTAGAAGGCCGCGGGATTTTCCTGCGAATAGACCAGCAGCGTATGATCCTCCGCAAGCGGGAGATGCTGAATGGAATATCCAAGGCAGGAGTCGAACCAGTCGCCCTGCTCGCAAAGCTCCTCGCGTGTCCAGCGCAGCGCGCCGCACGTTCCGTCGCCGTAGATCAGGTTGGCCGTCTCACCGGAAAGCATGCCGGTAAACCGCCAGATGCTTCCGCCGACGTTTTCCCATTGTGCCGGGTCGGAAAGGCTTTGGGAGCCGCAGAACACAGGCAATTCGCCCTCGCCATACGCGCCGTAATGGATGGGATGCTCCCAGCGGCCGGACGGATTCTGCAGCGGCCCGCGGAACACGCTGCCGCGCCGGAACAGGACGGTATCGTCCGGCTTCAGAAGCTCCGGGTGCTGCGTCCGGAACGGCGTTTCGGGACGCAAGCCGTCATTTTCGTCGCATCCGTTCTGAAAATCAATATAATATGTCGTCATATCTTCAATTATCAGGAAAGAAGTTTATAGGAAAAGCGGAAGAGACGGAACGCCTCTTCCGCTTTCGGTCAGAAATTTACCAGGAAGTAATATTGTTGGCCTCAATGTAGGCGTTGAGCTGGTTCTGGAACTCGGTGACAAGCTCTTCGATGCCTGCGTCCTTACGGGCAGCCATATAGTTGTTATAGAGTTCTTCCCAGTTGTCGCCTGCAACGCCGTTGTCAATCTGCGGGCCATACTCGTAGTACACGTTCAGGATGCTCGCGCAGATACCCTCGACATTCGTTCTGTCGAACGTGAAGTTCAGGAACGGGTTGACCTGAGCGGTTGCTTCCAGCGCTTCCAGATCCGCATAGTAGTTGGGATCGGTGCCATTGTTGATGAGCGCGTTCTTGCAGGAGCCGATGATCCATCTCTGGATGCCGTAGCTGTCGTCCGCCGTGGGGCTGGCGCCGACATAGCTGGTGGTGATGGTGCCATTGGCGTTTTTGGTGTAGTCCTCGCCCTCGATGCCGTAGATCAGCGTGTTGTACAGGTCGGGCTGGGAGTAGATCGCGTTGAGGACCATCATGGCGCGCTCGGGCTCATCCGCGCAGTACGGGATGGCGTAGGAGGTATCGCCGCCGAGAATGAGGTAGGCGTTCTCTTCGATGGGCAGGTAGGTCATGTCCATACCGGCGTCTGCAATCGCTGCTTCCTGATCGGCCTCGGTCAGATACGGATCGCAGCTGAAGACATAGGTGGTGTCGGTGATCTCACCGTTCTTCGGGGTCGTCAGCGTGGAGGTGTCAACAGACATGATATCGGAGCGGATGTAGCCTTCCTTGTACCAGTCGGCCATCGTCTTGGCGTACAGCTTGTAGTGTTCGCCTGCAACGCCGTCCTTTACGGTGAAGGTGCCGTCGCAATAGGTGATGCCGATCTCAGCACCACCAACGCCGAGGAAGGAATACATGCCGTTGTACATGGACCAGCCAAATGCACGGCCGGTGTTGATGCCAGCGCCGAGCTTGCCGGCTTCCTTCGCAGCAGCCAGATATTTGGTCGCCTGATCCAGAACAGCCTGGAAGTCTTCAATGCCGGAGTAGTTGTTGCGCCACTTGTTCAGCGCTGCCTCGGTATCCTCGATCCAGGTGTCGCCTGCGAGCTCTGCGATCTCCGTGACGACGAGCCAGCCGCGGCGATCACCGACAAGGCCCTGCCAGCTGGGAAGATAGTACAGCTTGCCGTCATCCGCATTGCGATGGATTTCAACGACATTTTCGCCGAGGATATCAACAATGCCCTGGCCGTACTCTGCGAGCAGATCGTCGAGCGGCATCAGGTTGCCGTCAGCAATGTTCTGCGGCTTGTTGATCAGCCAGCCGGTCCATGCAAGGTCAACGCCCTCACCGGAAGCCAGAACCTGGGAGAACTTCTCACTGTACTCTTCAAACGGAACGTCAATGAACTCAACGGTGGTGTTGGGAACGTACTGCTGGAGCTGCTCATTGAAAGCGGCCCAGACCTTGTCGGAGTTGGCCTGCTTGCCGGCGCCGGTGATCATGAGCTGAATGGTCTTCTGCTCAAGCGCGGGCTCGGCAGTCTCTTCGGGAGCTTCAGGGGTTTCGGTGTTGTCGGTGGTTTCCGCCGGCTCAGTCGTGGCGGGGGTTTCGTCCGCAGCGGGAGTCTCAGCAGTCTTGCTGCAGCCCGCCAGAACGATGCTCAGAACCATGATCATGGCAAGGAGCAGGCAAATGGTTCTCTTTTTCATGATATCCTCCTTAGATTTTAGGTGATATGGGGTGTCGTTTTCTCTTGTAAACGCCTCAAAACGCGGTACCATTCGTTTTCAGGCATACAATTCATAAAACAGGCTGTTCTCTCAGCCCTTGACTGCGCCGATCGTCAGACCCTGTGCAAAATACTTCTGGAAGAACGGGAACACAACCAGCATGGGGCCTGCGGCGATGACGCACATGGCGAATTTCAGCGATTCGCTCGGCAGCATACTCGTGTCCAGCGAAACGCTGCCGGACATCATGGGGTTGTTCGCAAGATTCTTCATGAATTCCGCCTGATCCATCATGCGCTGTAAGAGGTATTGCAGCGTATAGAGGCTTTCGTTGCGGATGTAGATCATGGACGTGGTATAGTCGTTCCAGCGGGCGACCAGCGCCATAAAGCCAAGGGACGCAAAAACGGGCGTGGACAGCGGCAAAACGACCGAAAAGAAGATGCGCAGCTCACTCGCGCCGTCCAGATACGCCGCCTCAAACAGCGTCTCGGGCAGGCCCTTGAAGAATGTGCGGAATACCATCGTATTCCATGCACCGCCGGTGATGCCGGGCAGAATGTAGATCCAGATGGAATCCGCCAGCTTATAATACTTGGCGAAGATAATGTAGTTCGGAATCATACCGGCGCCGAAGAGCATGGTGAAGAAGATAAAGACCGTGATGGGCCTGCGGAAGCGGAAGTTGCTTCTGGAAAGCGGATAGGCTGCCAGTGCTGCGACGAGGCTGCTGAGGACCGTGCCGACCACAGCCTGAAAGATGGTCACGCCGTAGGCGCGCAGCACGCGCGTGCCGCTGGAGAATGCCGACTTGTACGCGTCGAGCGTAAAATCACGCGGCAGCAGGGAAAAGCCGCCGGAGGTCAGGGCCTGTTCGCTGGTGAACGAGGCGGAGATAACCACGATCAGTGGAAGCACGAAGCAGGCGCACATCAGGAAGAAGAAAATATACACAAAGCGCTTGAACGCCCTGTCGCGGCTGTGCTTGATTTTCGGATTCATAAGATTCTCCCTTCCGCTTAAAACATCGAGTTGTCCGGGGAGATCTTCTTGACGATCCAGTTGGACAGCAGAACAAGGAACATACCCACAACAGACTGAATGAGGCCCGTCGTCGCGCCGATCGCATAGCTGGATTCCTGCAGGGAACGATAGACGTAGGTGTTGAGGATATCCGTCGTTGCGTACAGCGTCGAGGTATTTCTCGGGATAACATAGAAAAGGTCGAAGTTGCCGCTGATGAGCGTGCCCGCATTCATGATGGTGAAGATGCAGATCAGCGGGACAAGGTGCGGCAGGGAAATGTGAAGCATTTTCTGGAAGCGTCCTGCGCCGTCAATCTCCGCCGCTTCGTAGAGCGAGGTATCAATGCCCATCAAGGCTGCAAAGTACATCATGGAGCCCATGCCGATGCCCTTCCAGATGTTCACGACAGTCAGGATGAACGGCCAGTATTTTGAATTCATGTACACATCGACCGGGTCGCCGCCGAAGAACTGGATGATCTGGTTCATAAGACCGGTTCTCGGGCTGAGGATGGCGTAGACGATGTAGCCGACGATAACCATGGACATGAAGTTCGGGAAGGTGATGATGGTCTGATACGTTTTCAGCCGGCGCCTGCTTGTGATCTCAAACAGCAAAAGTGCGATGATTACGTTTGTAACCGGACTGAGCACCATGAACAGAAGACCGTAGAGCACCGTGTTGCGCAGCGCACGGTCAAGCGCGACGGACTGGATGATCCACTTGAAGTTTGCAAGGCCGCACCAGTCGCTGCCGAGGATGCCCTTGGAGAATTTATAATTCTTGAACGGAATGATGACTGCGGCTCCCATCGGTATATAGTTGAACAGGATATAAGCGATGATCGCCGGGATACACAGAAGCAGCAGCTGACGGCTGGCCTTTGCGTCCGCCCGGCCTTTGTGGCCAAGGCGCGGCCCTTCCTTTTTTCTTTCCTTTGTCATGGTTCGCATGGGTTCCTCCGCTTTTGTTTTCTCCATTGTACGGGTTCGGTTTTTGATTTCCAAGGTGCGATTGTGACAAGATGGCTGGCGATTGTGACTGCGTTGATTGTGCATTATTCCTGCATCCGGTTGGTATCTGCGTGTTTATTTTAAGCATTGTCGCCAAAAAATCAGCATTGAATTTGACGATTCGTATTTGCTCTTTTGTTAATATGCACAGAGACGATTACATGAAATTATGCAAAAGGCACATGCGCTGCCGCATGTGCCTTTCGTATCGCTTATAAAAACTTCATGCTGACCAACCATTGGCGCAAAAGCTGCCGCCACTGTCCGACGGAGACATCATCGAGCGCCAGCGCCTTGCCGTGCTGTCCAAACGGGAAGATGTGCAGCTCATACGGCACGTCACATTTTTGCAGTGCAGCGGCGTAGAGCATCGAATTGATTGCCGGAACGCTTGCATCCTGTGCTGTGTGCCAGAGAAAGGCGGGCGGCGTGTTTTCTGTCACACAGCGCTGCGGAGAATAGAATTCGATCTGTGCCTCATCCGGCACATCGCCGAGTAGAAAGCGGCGGCTCCAATCGTGTCGGTACTCGCCCATGTCGATCACACTATAGCAAAGGACGGTAAAATCAGGGCAGGCAGATAGATTGTCAAGCTCATCGTGCGGCGGGTAAAAGGCTTCATCATAGTGGACAGACAGTGTCGCTGCCAGATGGCCCCCGGCGGAAAAGCCCATGATGCCAAGGCGCTCGATCCCACGCTCCATGCAGAGCTTTCTTGCCAGCCGCATGGCCCGCTGCGCGTCGGACGGCTGCGCCGGGGCTTTACTCGGCGCAACGCGGTATTCCAGCACAAAGGCTGTTATCCCGATGGTATTCAGCCACGCGCCAACGTCATTTCCCTCATAGTCCGCCCGGCCGCAGTAAGCGCCGCCCGGACACACGACAATTGCCGTCTTTGCGGCGTCACAGTCATATGGCGTCAGATACGGTTCAAACGCATCCTCTACGCAGCGGTGCGGCATGGTTTGGTTCCATAGCTTTATCATGGTTGCTTCTCCTTTCGCTGGCTCAAGTTCAGTTTCTGCTGGTATTCGCGCATGGAACAGCCCGCGAACCTCCGGAACACGGAATAAAAGCTTTTTTCGTCTCTATATCCGACCGCCTCCGGAATGGATTTGACATCCCGACCAGCCTCCAGCATTTGAATTGCCGCCTGAACACGGATGTGGGCCAGATAATCCGTAAATTTCTCGTTCATCTCTGTCTGGAATTTCCGGATAAAATGCCGCGGGCTGATGTGGACATACTCAGCCAGCTCCTGCACAGTCAGTTTTTCCGAGAGGTGCGACTGCATATAGACGCAGGCGCGCCCGATGGGATCGCTTTTCAGCGCGTCCTCCTGCGTGATATAGCCCTTTTCGGAAAGCAGCGCCCAGATGGCGTCCATGTACGCCGCCGTTCCCTGCGCGGAGGTCAGCATGCCCAGCGGCGCAGCCATCATGTTACTTCGGAGCTGCGCGGCCAGTGCCTCATCCCTGCGGCAAATTTCTGCGCGCAGTTCCTCCATCAAAGAGCGCACCAGCAGAGCCTCCATGCGCAGCGGAGCATCGCTCAGCAGCGGCTTGACTTTGGAATACATTTGCCAGTGATCCTCGTCGATGCCCGGCTTCAGTGCCAGAAGCAGCTTCAGAAGTCTCGAAATGCACTCATCCCAGTTTTGCTGGCCGCGCAGATATGCTTCTTCCCGACTTTCCGTGTGCAGTTCCTCTGAAACGCGGATCATCGCGCTGCGCAGCGCGTCGATCCCGTCAGACTTCGGCAAATAGTCATATGCACCGCACCGGACGGCTTGCTGCGCTTCCGCAAGGTTCGGCGTGTCAGTCAAAAAAATCACGCGGAGGCACGGAAACTGTCTGCGGACATGTCTGGCAAGTTCAAACCCAGACATATCCGGCAGGCTCGTATTTGTGATGAGCACGGCCGCAGCTTCACCTTCCTGCATCCAGCGCAGCGTTCCTTCCGCCACACATTCGCCGCGTACCATGCTGAATCCCAACCCGTAAAAGTCAATGCCGTTGATCACCTCTGTGCGGTATCGCATACAGGGATCCGTAAAAAATGCTTCAAACATAAGCTGCCTCACATCCGTCCATCGGTCCAGTATCCGCTGTATCGCATTCTAATAGAATGCGGGTCAAAAATCATAGGTGGCGAATATGACATTTTTGCGGGCCAAAGTGTCATTTTTGCAGATTGCCTCCCTATATGCGCTGTGTTACGATACGAAAAAGCAGCGAAAAGGAGAACATATATGGATCAATTCGCACAAATCGCGGCAAACGGCATCGGCGGGAACGCTGCGCTTCTGGAGCCGGTCACGCCAATTCCGCATGAAACCGTTATCTGCCGTCTGGAACAGGCAGATGCACAGCCCATCGCAGTCAAGCCGCATCTGTCTACAACGGAAGAACTGAAAACCGAGCTTGCTGCCATGCGGGAAGCATACCGCCCGTTTCTGGAAAATCACGCGCCTGCGTTTGAAAGCCTGCGCCGGCGCATGGATCTCACGTCGTTTCTGCGCGATGGTCAACCGGTCACGATCCCGGAATACGGCGGGCCGATCGGCGTGTGCAAAAAGACATATGAAACCACGTTTGAGCTGCCTGCGCTTTTGGCGGGCCAGTCGGTCTATATCCATTTTGACGGCGCGGATTACCGTGCAGTCATTACCGTCAATGACACATTTGGCGGAGAGCATGAAGGCTTCTTCTCTCCATTCGAGTTTGAGATTACAGGCATCGTCAAAGACGGCACAAACCGGCTGAAAGTTGAATTGTATAATGACCATATTTATATGGGAAACGATCCCGGCGGCAGCGAAGAAACAGAAGGCGACAAGCTTTATGCCGCCACCGGTCTCGGCTGGGACGGTCCGCTGGACGGCTGGCACCACTGCCCCTCCGGGACGGGCATTTACAACCGCGTCTATGTGGAGATCCGAAATTCCGTCCATATCAGCGACCTCTATATCCGTCCGCTGGACGGGAAGGCAGAAGCATGGCTGGAAATTCAGAACGACAGATATGATACCCTTCCGGTCGAGCTTTCGCTTTCACTCTACGGGCAGAACTTCCCCGAGACGGTCTTTGAAGACCACCGCTTTGCGCCGGAGACGACGCGCTTTGTCGGCATGGGCGACAGCCTGACGGAGGCCGCCGTCAAGTCCGAGCTTGGAAAGGGTATTCCCATGCCGCTCAAGCACGGAAAGAATCTGTACAAACTCAAATTTGACCTGCCGGACGCAAAGCTGTGGGATATGGAAACCCCGTATTTGTACCAGCTCCATGCAGCCGTTCTTGTAAACGGGACGTGCACCGACCGCCTTGCGCAGCAGTTCGGTATGCGCAGCTTTACGCAGGACACAGAAAGTCCGCAGCGCAAGGGGATGTTCTATCTCAATGGCCGCTCCATCCGTCTGCGCGGGGCCAATACGATGGGCTTTGAGCAGCAGGACGTGCTGCGCGGCGATCTTCCGCAGTTGATCGACGATATTCTGCTGGCCAAACTCTGCAACATGAATTTTCTGCGTCTGACGCAGCGGCCGGTGCAGGATGAGGTCTACGAATACTGCGACAAGCTCGGCCTTATGACGCAGACGGATCTTCCGCTGTTCGGCGTCATGCGCCGCTTCCGCGTCCCGGAGGGCATCCGGCAGGCGGAGGAACTGGCGCGCATGGTGCGTAAGCATCCGTGCAATGTCGTCGTCAGTTATATCAACGAGCCGTTTCCGAACGCCAATAACGAGCCGCACCGACATCTGATCCGTCCGGAACTGGAAAACTTCTTCACCTGCTGTGACCTTGTTGTGAAGCTCTCGAACCCCGATCAGGTCATCAAGCACGTGGACGGCGATTATGACCCGCCCACAGACGGGATGCCGGACAACCACTGCTACCCCATGTGGTATAACGGCCACGGCATTGACATCGGCCGTCTGCACCGGGGCTATTGGCTGCCGGTCAAGCCCGGCTGGTACTATGGCTGCGGTGAATACGGCGCAGAGGGGCTGGACTCGGCGGAGGTCATGGAGGAATGCTACCCGCGCGAATGGCTGCGCGAGCCGTTTGACCCCGGCCATATCGTCCGCAGCCAGACAAAAAGCTTCAGCGGCTTTTTCTATGACGCGCAGGAGGATATGCAGGGCTGGATCAGCCGCAGCCAGCGGTATCAGGCCTTTGCCGCGCGCATGATGACCGAGGCATTCCGCCGCGACGACCGCATGGTCTCGAACGCCATTCATCTGTTCATCGACGCATGGCCCAGCGGCTGGATGAAGTCCATCATGGACTGCAAGCGCATCCCGAAGCAGGCGTATTTTGCCTACCGAGATGCACTCGCGCCTCTGCTGGTGTCGCTACGCACCGACCGCTTTGCCTATACGGCGGGCGAAACGATTCAGATCGAAGCGTTCCTGTGCAATGATACCGCGAAATCCGGCGCGTATACGCTTGCCTTTGAGCTTTACAACGAACAAAACAAGCTGATTCAGACCGGGCGCGTCCCCGCGCACGCGGACGCCTGCCGCGCGGTCTATATCGCCAGCGCCGAATTCCCGGCAGAGACCGCGCAAGACCGCGAAACGCTGACGCTCCGCGCCGTCCTGCTGGACGGGAACGGGGACGTTGTCAATGACGCAGAGCAGAAGCTGACCGTATTTCAGGACGTGACTGTCGTACCGAACGACAATGTTGTCATTCTGAAGCTGGAACCGGGTTTGCATACCGTCGCGGGTGAGACCGTGACCGTCAAGCCCTGCGGCATGCTCCCGCTGCACTTCGTCTCCCGCAAAACGGGGCATCCGGCTGTCGCGGAATTTAACGAGCAGGACTTCTCCTACTGGTATGACGCCAAGGAGGACTGCATCACGCCGCTGCTGGACACGACCTTTACTGCCGAGGGCTTCACACCCATTCTTTTGTCCAACAATATGGACGAACAGGGGAATTGGGGGCCAGTACTGGCTGCGGCAGAAAAGCTATACGAGGGCAAGCACTATGTGATCTGCCAGTTGGATCTGCGGCAGGAAAACCCGGTCGCAAAGCGCTTCCTGAGAAATCTCTACAGGTTGGGTACAAAATGAACAACATCGAACAGGCGATTTCCTTTGCGCGGCAGGAATATACCCGTCAGGGTCTGGACGCGCTCTATCAAAAGGACTTTGAGGAAGCGCTGCTTCCGGCACTTTCTCAGGCCGCCGAAATTTACAGGGCAGACACGCTCCGTTGGAGCGGTGATCCCAAGACGGATCTGCTCGCAGCGCTCCTTTGGAGTCAGAAGCTGCTGAACGATTATCAAAGGCACCAGCTTCCGGACGAGGTATTTTATCATACGATCAACGATATCGGCCGCTGGGCCTCCGAATATTGGAGCTATAGCGGCAAGATCGGCCTTGCCGAAAGCGCATGGCTGACGAATCATCTGACGCTGCGGCTGTTCCAGCTTGGACGACTTCAATTCTGCATGGAGCCGGCGGACTTTTCCGCCCCGGCTTTTGGACTTGAACCGGGCGAGCCGCTGGTGTCTGTGCACATCTGCCGCGGCGGTTCGCTCGATCCTGCGGCGTGCGACACCTCGTTCGCGCGGGCACGCGCATTTTTTCCAAAACACTTCCCAGCGTATGCGTTCCGGTTTTTCAGCTGCCACTCCTGGCTGCTGGATGAAACACTGCTGCCTCTGGTTGGAGTATACTCCAATATTTCATTTTTTCAACAGCGTTTTCAAATCGTCGGACGCACCGCATCCAACGCAGCTGCACGATATGTGCTCCGTTGGGACATTCAGCCGGATGAAATTGCTGCGTTTATCCCGCAAAATCGCTTCCAATCGAACCTCAAAGAGCGGCTTCTTGCCGGGCAGCAATTTTATGAGGCGACCGGCCTGATCGTCTGATAGGGCGTTATACAATAGGAGGAGAGACACGATGGAGCTTGAAATTCTTCTTCCGTTTCCTTCCGCAGAGACCATGACAGAAAGCTGGGCATTTTCGGAAGCGCAGATTGATTTTCGACATGATCCGGAGGCTGGCGCAAGATGTACGATCAGCTATGCTGCGGTGGAGCTTAGAACACATTTGCTGCAAATGGAGCCAGACGCACAGATTTGCTTTGTCTCGCAGCGGCACAACGGAAAAGCAGCGATCGAATTGCACGCCGATTCTCTTACGGCGTCTGGGGACGCATACGCGCTGCTGCCGCAGAAGGATGGTCTTTTGATCCGCGGTGCAGGCCGGGTCGGTGTTTTATACGGCGTCTATGAATTTCTGAAAATGCAGGGCTGGCGATGGCTGGAACCGGGTACAGCGGGAGAATATGCGCCCGAGCCGGGATGCGGCCTTCTCTGGCCGAAGAACGCCGTGCATGATGCGTCCGCTTCCACGCTCGGCCGTGGATTTTCCATCGAAGGCGCGCTCAAGGAGAGCGCGGATCTTCTGATCTGGATGGCCAGAAATCGAATGAATGCGTATGGAGATCGGCCGAACACGCGCGCGCTCATGCGGAAGCTTGGAATTGTCATGCGCGATGGCGGTCATATTTTTGAGGCTATTCTGGCGCCGGATCGTCCGACCCCATCCGGCCGGACGCTTTGGGACGCGCACCCGGAGTGGTACGGAACACCTGCCCACGGACCCAAAAGCAGGCAGACCGCACTGCAGACGCAGTTCTGCGTTTCTCAGCCGGAACTGATTCCATATTTATGCGAGGAACTGCTGCGGCACATCATGGGGCCGTGGCATGAGGCAGATGAAATCGACGTCTGGGGCCTCGATACATGGGGGAGTGTCTGCACATGCGAGCGCTGCCGTGCGCTCGGAAACGGCACAGACCAGATGCTGCATATGGCATCACACTTTCGTTCCTTCCTGGACCGCGCCCGCGCGGCAGGCCGGTTGGATCACGATGTAAAGATGGCCTTGATCGCGTATGAAGGAACCTCCACGCTTGCGCCGCCGGAGCGTCCGATCCCGCAGAATCTTCTGGATGCCGGAGACTATCTCATTTACGCTCCCATTGTCCGCTGCTATGCGCATGGCTTCGACGATCCCGGCTGTTCCTATAACCGGGCATACGCAAGCGCGCTTTCCGGCTGGAATCAGATCCGGCCGCACCTGCCGGTGATGGTGCTGGAATACTACAATGTCAGCAAATTTGAGGATCTTCCGCTGCTGTTTACGCACAGTATGGCGCATGATTTTCAAGTCTACCGCCGCACCGGTGCAGCAGGCTTCGTATATATGCACGTCCCGCTGGTAAACTGGGGAATGCGCGCATTGACACAGGTTTTATTTGCAGAACTGGCGTGGGATCCGGACGCCGATATCGCGAAGATCAAAGCGGAATTTCTTTCGCGCCGGTACGGTGCATACGCGGGACGGCTCCGGTCTGTATACGATCAGATCGACATGGCCTCGCAGCAGATTACAAGCTGGCGGGCGTGGAAGGACAGAAGCCTGCTGAGCCGGCTGCAAAGCTGGAACGGAGGCAGACCGGAGCGTCCGCTGCAAGTCGACGACCACTTTCAAACGCCGGAAGCGTTTGACACAGCCGGGGAGCAAATGCTGTCGCTTCTGCAGGCAGCGCTGCTGACACTGCGGGAAACCCTGTCTGCGGTCAAACACGATACCGCGGCCATCCGTACCGATATCGTCACAGCGGTAAATCCTGCGCAGCAGCGCAGCGCACAGCAAAGCGCGCAGCTGCGTCATGCACTGGAGGAAGACCTCCGGCTTCTGGTCTACGGAACAGATACCATGCAGCTCATGCTCCGCATGGGACAGTATTATACCGCGCTTTATGCAGGATGCGATGACCGCGCCGCACTTTTATGGCGGCAGATCGACACGCTGGAACAGCGGCTGGAGCAATACTATATGCCGCTTACGTTCAGCACGGACTGCCTCGATCTCATCAGCAATGACGCGCTGACCAGAACACAGTTGCGCGAGGTCATTGCGCGGTGCAGAAAATTCAGAATCGATCAACATTGGGAGGATGCTGTATGCTGATCAGAACCATTCAGACAGATACGCTTTTTTCATCCGTATATGATTTGCGCAGTTCAATGGGATACGCTGCCGCAGAAACGGCGGCCAGCGCCATTCGCGCAGTTCTGGAACGGAAGGAAACTGCAAATGTGATTTTTGCCGCTGCGCCTTCGCAGAATGAGATGCTGGAAAGCCTGCTGCGGCAGGACCTGGATTTTTCCCGGATCAACGCCTTTCACATGGACGAGTACCTCGGCCTTGGTCTGGATGACAGCGCTTCCTTCAGCTGCTATCTGACAAAGCATCTGTTCGGCAGGGTAACGTTCCGCACTGTGAATCTGATTCCCGCAAAGCGAACGCCGGAGGCAGCCTGCCGCGCCAAGCCATGGGGCACCGGCCATGCGCTGGCCTGCTGCAAGGGCGTGGTAAACGGCCCGTTTGCCGTCATCAACGCGGATGATTTCTACGGCCGCACGGCGTTCTCGGAAATCTATGATTTCCTTGCGGCACAGACCGATGAGAGCAAGTATGCCATGGTCGGCTATCGCCTGAAAAATACAGTAACGGAGTTCGGCTCCGTGGCGCGCGGCGTCTGCGAGATCGAAGACGGGATGCTGACCGGTGTGACGGAACGCACGAAGATCTTCAAAAAGGGCACGGACGCCGAATACACCGAGGACGGCGAGCATTTCTTCCCGCTGGCGGGCGACACCATCGTGTCGATGAATCTCTGGGGCTTCTCGGCGCGTGTGCTGGATGAGCTCTGGGCGCGCATGGGCGCGTTCCTGACAGAAGCAATGAAGACAAATCCGCTCAAGTGTGAATACTTCCTGCCGTTTGTGGTAAATGAGCAGCTTGCAGACAAGTCCGCAAGCGTGCAGGTGCTGCCGTGCGAGGAAACATGGTACGGCGTGACCTACCGCGAAGATCTGGCATCTGTCAAGGAAGCCGTGGCCAAGATGAAGGCGGCGGGCATTTATACGGAGGAGCTTTGGAAATGAACGAAAACCTGTTTGAAGTACTGCGCGCCTTCCGGCTGGACACAAAGCCTGTTTCCTGTGAGCCGTATGGCTGCGGGCACATCAATGTGACCTATCTTGCCGTGACGGAAAGCGGCCGGCGCTATATCCTGCAAAAAATCAACAACAACACGTTCCGCGACGTGGCGGAGCTGATGGAAAATATCACTGCCGTCACGGAGTTCCTGCGGACAAAAACAGACGACCCGCGCAGCGTCCTGACGCTTGTAAAAACGCATGACGGCGCAAGCTATCTGCATGCGCAGGATGCCTATTAGCGCGTGTATGACTTTGTGGAGGGCACCATCTGCCTCCAGCTTCCCGAGACGGACGAGGACTTTTATCAGAGCGCCGTGGGCTTCGGCACATTCCAGCAGCTTCTGACGGATTTCCCGGCGGCGAAGCTGCACGAGACCATCCCGAATTTCCACAATACACCGGACCGTTACCGCGCGCTTCTGGAGACATTGGAGCGCGACCCCATGCACCGGGCAGCGCAGGTTCAGCCTGAAATTGAATTTGCGCTGGCCCGGCAGGCAGAAATGTCGGCCATTCAGAACGCGCTGACTGCGGGCGAGCTGCCGCTGCGCGTGACGCACAACGACACAAAGCTTAATAACGTTCTGCTGGACGCGGCGACCCGTCAGGCGCTGTGCGTGATCGATCTGGATACGGTCATGCCCGGCTCGAGCCTCTATGACTTCGGTGACTCCATCCGCTTCGGCGCGGCAACTGCCGCAGAGGATGAAAAAGACCTCTCCAAAATGGAGATGAGTCTTGACCGCTTCCGCGTCTTTACGCGCGGCTATGTCCGCGCCTGCCCCGGCCTGACGGCAAAGGAGCTGGAGCTGCTGCCAATGGGAGCTAAGACCATGACGATGGAGTGCGGCGTCCGGTTCCTGACGGATTATCTGGATGGCGACCACTATTTCGCTGTCCACCGCGACGGTCAGAACCTCGACCGCGCCCGCACCCAGTTCAAGCTCGTGGCGGACATGGAGAAAAAATGGGACGAAATGCGGAAGATCGTAGAGGAGGAATCGAGATGAACGTACTTGTGACCGGCGGCGCCGGATATATTGGCAGCCATACCTGTGTGGAACTGATCGAAGCAGGCCATACGCCGATTGTAATTGACAATCTCAGCAATTCCAACCCTGAAAGCCTGCACCGCGTAGCCGAAATTACCGGCAAGACAGTGGAGTTCATCGAGGGCGATGTGCGCGACGAGGCGCTGCTGGAAAAAATCTTTGCAGAGCATGAGATTTCCTGCGCCATCCACTTCGCGGGCCTCAAGGCCGTCGGCGAGTCCGTTGCCAAGCCGATGGAATATTATCAGAACAATCTCGATGCCACCTTGATGCTCTGCAAGGTCATGGCAAAGCACAACGTCAAGCGCATCATCTTTTCCTCGTCCGCGACGGTCTACTCCGGCGACAACGAGATGCCGCTGCGCGAGACCTCCAAAACCGGAAACTGCACCAATCCCTATGGCTGGACAAAGTACATGGGGGAACAGATCCTGCGCGACATCGCAAAAGCGGACCCCGAATGGTCGGTCGTGAACCTGCGCTATTTTAACCCTGTGGGGGCGCACGAAAGCGGAAAGATCGGCGAGCATCCGAACGGCATTCCCAATAATCTTATGCCGTATATTTCGCAGACCGCCATCGGCAAGCGCGACCATCTGAACGTGTTCGGCAACGACTATCCCACACCCGATGGAACAGGCGTGCGCGACTACATTCATGTTGTTGATCTGGCGAAGGGTCATGTTGCCGCGATCCAGTATTTGATGTCCCACACCGGCGAGGGCGTGTTCAACCTCGGCACCGGTCATGGCTACAGCGTGCTTGACATGGTTCACGCCTTTGAGGTGGCAAACGGTGTCAAGGTACCGTATGAGATCACCGCGCGCCGCCCCGGGGACTTTGCGACCTGCTATGCAGATCCCGCAAAAAGTCTGGAAGTGCTCGGCTGGAAGGCGGAAAAAAATCTCGTCGATATGTGCTGCGACACGTGGAACTGGCAGAAACAAAATCCAAACGGATATGAGCAATAAGGAGCGATCAAAATGCTGCACCTGAATATCATCAAAGTCAAAACACCCGAAGAAATGGGAAAGGCGGCTGCCGACGAATTTGAGGCTGTCATCCACGCCAAGCCCGCCTGCGTCATGGGCCTTGCCACCGGCTCGACCCCGCTGCCACTGTACCGCGAGCTGATCGCCCGCGAACAGGCAGGGATCATCGATTTCAGCCGCGTCCGCTCGGCCAACCTCGACGAATATAAGGGCCTTGCCCCCGATCATCCGCAGAGCTACCGCCGCTTCATGCAGGAAAACCTGTTTGACCACATTTCCATCAAGCCCGAGAACACCATTGTTCCCGACGGTCTTGCCGCCGATATCCCCGCCATGTGCGAGGCGTACGAGCGGAAGATCGAGGACTGGGGCGGCGTGGATATCCAACTGCTCGGCATCGGCCACGACGGCCACATCGGCTTCAACGAGCCGTGCGATCATTTCCCCGTCATGACGCATGAGGTGCAGCTGACGGACATGACCCGCGAGGCCAACAAGCGCTTCTTCAACTCCATCGACGAGGTTCCGACCGCCGCCATCACCATGGGTGTCGGCACCGTCATGGCCGCGCGGAAGATCGTTATGGTCATCACCGGCGCAGACAAGGCCGATATCCTCTACAAGGTCTTCTTCGGGCCGGTCACCCCGGAGGTTCCGGGCTCTATTTTACAGTTCCATTCCGACGTCACCCTCATCTGCGACGAGGCGGCGGCAGCCAAAATGCCGCAAGAAGGGCAGCAATGCAGCATTTAGGCATTGAGAACCCAATCGAAAATTTGACCGTGTCAGAGTATGCGATTATACCATTGCAAATGTCCTTGGAAGAAATGTCACTGCAAACTCAATATTATGAAGTAAAATACGGCGATTTTGACGTAAAAATACGTCACTGCTGATGTTTACAAAAAGGGAGAAATATGACAAACTAATGGTAACAGATGACGAAATACAAAGAAGAATACGTACACTCAGATCATTTGTTATATGTTCAACTTGGAGAAAATGTCCGGAAGCTGCGAAAGCGGTGTCACCTTACGCAGGATGAATTGGCAGCGTGTATTGGGATCGATCAAAAACGAGTATCCAAGATCGAACGCGGAGAGGCACGACCAAATCTGACGCTATGCCTGAAGATGGCAAACGCATTTCAGGTATCCGTGGATGCCCTGCTTGATGGTGTTGTTGAATATGAAATGGTGCAAACCTTGCTGAACGACACTTCCGAACAGCTTCTTGCACAAGAATTGTTACAAGTTGTAAAACGATATATCAGAGAAGCAGAAAAATAGCGGTGTTCCGGCGAACACCGCTATTTTTAATCTCCGTATTTTTCATTCCGAAGCATATGGATAAAACCAATGACCATTCGCTTTTGCTGCTCTGTGCAGGTTGCAGCCAAATGCGTAATCTGTGCCAACATTGGATCGTCTTCGGTCAGTTCCGGATAAAATATCCGGTCGGCTGAAAGGCCAAGACTGCGCAGAAGCAGTTCCAGCGAGTTCATACTCGGCCCTTTTTCTCCCAGCTCAATCGCGGAGATCTGTCGGTCGCTGACTGTACTTTTTTCAGAAAGCTGCTGCCTAGTCAGCCCTTGTGCTTCCCGGCTTTCCCGCAGAGTCCTGCCGATCCGCTCGGAAACCGGCTCATGTAATTCTACCACCGATAGATCACCTCCGTCAACGATATTCTACATGAAATAACCCAATCAGAAAATGTTCTACAGGTGGCGAAATACAGCCACCAATAGAGTATATAAAGGATACTCCCGTTTCCGCCATATAAAAAAACGGCGGAGTTGGGAGTCTACCTGTATGACCCTAGGAACTCCATTTCCGCTGGGAATGGAGTGTTTTATGCGTTCTGTGGGGATATGGAAGTGGCAACGCCGCTTCTTGCGGTGACCAGCTAACCAGCATACTGTAGCATGGCATTTGACCCCCAAAACTGCTGCAGGATGCGACAAGAACCCCATATATGTACGGCATACACTATCAGATGTAAAAACTAACGGCTATCAGTGCATATCTGCTGGAAAAGGCAGATGTACACCGATAGCTGTTTTTTGTATCCATCCCCGCGCGCCTCCGCTTTTGAAATTTTGGCTTTCTCAAAATTTCAAAAGATTGGAGGAATCCGTAATGGGATTCAACTGCGCACAGGAAAAAGCAAAATTTGACCGTGAATGGCTGCGCCTTCGAAAAGAATATACGGATGCCGGTATGAGTGAAGCGGCAATACAGAAGATTTATGAATACGACTGGTATTGCTTCTGCCGCAATCGCGCTTATGAGCGCAGGGCGACACAAATGCCGCCACTGGAAATTGACAGTCCAGACGATGAACGCCGGTCTGCGCTGTTTCGGAAAAACGAGGCGCTTTCAGCTTCTTTTGATGAAAGTGCATTTCCAGGCCGTTATGCATGGATTGACACATTGGAGGATGCGCGATTACTTCGCGCCATTATGAAATTAAACAAAAAGGACTTGGAATTGCTTACCTATGTCACACTTGAGGGACATGGTCAAGAAGAGCTTGCGCGAAGATGGGGGTGTACCCAGGCAGCAGTTGCTATCCGTATGAAAAAAATTAAAAAAATTTTTCAAACGACCTTATAAAAAAGCCGTTCCCGTGGCCTATGCATTGAGGGGACATTTTCAGTCCGCCTCGTGCAGCTTGAAAAGTACATATCCAGCGACTGAATGACATCAAGCGGATGA
>OLQC01000913.1_pt1 | contig 26779 bp, 19 predicted proteins | sample 1672471 | NCBI WGS metagenome assembly OLQC01 (sample SAMEA3136689, study PRJEB25190) | human gut metagenome | biome: human gut; feature: human-associated habitat; material: faeces | place: Austria | collected 2013 | reverse complement strand
GTGCTCGAGGCGGGCGACGCCGTTCCGGCGGACTGCCGCATAATCGAGAGCCACAGCATGAAGGTCGAGGAGGCGGCTCTGACGGGCGAAAGCGTCCCCGTGACGAAGCTTATCGACGCGCTCAACTGCACGGCGGGCAGCGATGATATCGCCCTGGGCGACAGAAAAAATATGCTCTACAGCGGCTCGACTATAGTCTACGGCCGCGGCAAGGCAGTTGTTACGGCGGTCGGCATGGACACCGAGATGGGCAAGATAGCCGATGCCCTTTCGGACGCCGAGCAGGAGCAGACTCCCCTTCAGAAGAAGATGGCGGAGCTCTCAAAGTTCCTCACGAAGCTCGTTATCGCAATATGCGTAGTTGTGTTCGCGGTCGGTCTCGTCGAGTCCCTGGTGCTCAGCAATGAGCCCTTCTCATGGGAGCTGCTCGGAAACACCGCGCTGAGCACGTTCATTTCCGCAATCGCTCTTGCGGTTGCCGCCATACCCGAGGGACTGCCGGCAGTCGTCACGATAATCCTTTCCATAGGCGTTACCGCGATGAGCAAGAGGCAGGCTCTTATCCGTAAGCTTACCGCAGTTGAGACTCTCGGCTGCACTCAGATAATCTGCTCCGACAAGACGGGCACTCTGACCCAGAACAAGATGACCGTTGTCGATCATTTCGGCGACAATGAGAAGCTCATAGCCGAGGCTATGGCTCTTTGCACCGACGCTCAGATAGACGACGCCGGCAAGGTCACGGGCGAGCCCACCGAGGCCGCTCTCGTCGGATACGCCTATGCCCTGGGCATGAGCAAGAATGACCTCGTCAAGGCGAGTCCCAGAATCGGCGAAGCTCCGTTCGACTCCGGAAGAAAGATGATGTCCACCGTCCATAAGACGGATTCCGGCATAGTTCAGTACACAAAGGGTGCGCCCGACGTTGTTATCAACCTTTGCAAAACCGCGCTTATAGACGGCAGGATAGTTCCCATGGACGACGAGTTCCGGGCAAAAATCGCCGCAGACAACAAGAGAATGGCGGACAAGGCTCTGCGCGTTCTCGCCGTTGCGCTTAGAAATTACGATTCCGTCCCCGCGTCCTTTGAGCCCGAGGCGCTTGAAAGCGACCTCGTGTTCGTCGGACTTACCGGCATGATAGACCCCGTCCGCCCCGAAGTCAAGGCGGCTATCGAGGAGTGCCGCGGCGCGGGCATAACCCCGATAATGATAACCGGCGACCACAAGGACACCGCAGTCGCCATAGGCCGCGAGCTCGGCATAATCTCCGACGCGTCGCAGGCCATTCTCGGCGCGGAGCTTGACAAGTTCAGCGACGAAGAGCTTATTGAAGAGGTTACCAAATACTCCGTCTATGCGCGAGTTCAGCCCGAGCATAAGACGAGGATAGTCAAGGCCTGGAAGGCACGCGGCATGGTTACGGCGATGACCGGAGACGGCGTCAACGATGCGCCCTCCATAAAGGCCGCCGATATCGGAATCGGCATGGGCATCACCGGCACGGACGTCACAAAGGGCGTCGCCGACATGGTTCTCGCGGACGACAACTTCGCCACTATCGTCAACGCGGTCGAAGAGGGCAGAAAGATCTACGACAACGTCTGCAAGGTGCTTCAGTTCCAGCTTTCAACGAATATGTCCGAGGTTATAATCATGTTCGTTGCCTCTATTCTCAACTTCCAGCTTCTCGAGCCTGTTCACCTGCTTTGGATAAACATGGTCACCGACTCCCTGCCCGGCCTTGCGCTCGGTATGGAGAAAGCCGAGGGCAACCTGATGAAGAGAAAGCCCAGAGCGACTACGGACGGCATATTCTCCCACGGCGCGGGCTTTGACATGGCGTGGCAGGGCATCTACCTCGCAATAGTAGAGCTTGCCGCCTATGTCATCGGCTATCGCCTCGAGGTGGGCAGCTTCGAGAATATGTTCTTCGGCGGTGCCGACGGCTACTGTATAAACGCTATGTCCATGGCGTTCCTGACGGTCAACTTCGCCGAGATGATGTGCGCTATCAATATGCGCTCGCGCACAGGCTCCATCTTCTCTAAGAGTATGTTCAAGAACATGAACTGGTGGCTCGTCGGTTCGTTTGTCGTGACAACGGCGCTGACCCTCATTGCCGTATACCTCCCCGGTCTCTCCGACGAGGTCTTTGATATCGAGCGCGGCACTTTCCAGATCAATGAGCTGCTTATTTCCGCGGGTCTCGCGGCCTCCACTATCCCGGTATTCGAGATAGGAAAAGCTATCAGACGTGCGGTTGAGCGCAAAAAAGAGAGAAACGCTGCATAAATATTAATTTAATCCGAGTATCCCCTGCGTCGAGCGGCGCGGGGGATATTTTATTGCGGGCGATATTTTCGTCAGGGACTGCGGCGAATCTGCGGTCCTTATTTTTATATCCGAAACAAATATTATTCGGAAAGCACTTCGATGTGACAAAGCATAGTATTTTTCTATTCTTTTGCGTCCCTGCGTCCCGTCTAATCTGTTTATATAACATTAATGAATATATTTTCAATTTTTTATTGAAATCTATAGTTATGTATGCTATAATTTCCTCAAAACTGTGGTTATTTTTTATGCAGTAAATCTAAACGCGCGGCGGCGCTTTGATAAGGAGGACTTTTTTTGAAAGCCTATAACGCGAAAGACATCAGAAATATCGCCATTGCAGGCCATGGCGGAAGAGGAAAAACTACCCTTGCGGAGGCCATGCTCTACACCGCGAAGGCTACAGACAGACTCGGCAGAGTCGCCGACGGCACCACCGTGCTCGACTTTGACGCCGAGGAGAAAAAGAGAAAGGCCACGGTATCAACCGCTGTTGCCGCTATAGAGTGGAACGGCGCGAAGATAAATATAATTGACACTCCCGGTCTTTTTGACTTTGCGGGCGGCATGAGCGAAGGCATCCGCGCAGCGGACAGCGTGCTCATAGTCACCGCGGCGGGCTCCGGCTTCGACGTCGGCGCGGAGAAGGCTCTCAAGGCCGCGAACGCCAGAGGCATTTCGAGAATGTTCGCCATCACCCGCTGCGACGCGGACAATACAGATTTCTATAAAACATTTGCAGCTATAAAAGACGCAGTCGGCGGCGCTATCTGCCCCGTTATCGTCCCCTATATGGACGACGGCAAGGTTGCGGCATATGTCAACCTCGCATCCCGCAAGGCTTTCGACTACAGCGGCGGCGAGAAGAAAGAGGTCGCAATGCCCTCTGACCCGCAGCTTGACGAGATGCTCGATATACTTACAGAAGCAGTCGCTTCGAGCGACGACGAGCTGATGGAGAAGTTCTTTGCAGGCGAGACTTTCACCCGCGAAGAGATAATCAAGGCTCTCAACTCCGGCGTCAGCGACGGCTCCGTTATCCCCGTATATGCCTGCGCGGGTTACACCTGCGAAGCTATTGATATGCTCCTTGACGAGATAGTTTATTCCGCTCCCTCCGCAGCCGACAAGGCAGGCGAGAACGGTCTTCCCTGCGACGAAAACGGCCCGCTTGCGGCTATCTGCTTCAAGACCATCGCCGACCCGTTCGTCGGCAAGATGTCCTTCTTCAAGGTCGTTTCCGGCAAGATAACCCCGGACACCCCCGCATATAACTCCCGCACCGAAGAGAGCGAGAGAATGGGCAAGATAATCACCCTCAGGGGCAGCAAGCAGGAGGACGCATCCTGCATCCCCGCGGGCGACATCGGCGTTGTCACAAAGCTTGCGGGCATCAAGACCGGAGACACGGTCTGCTCGGCAAAGAACCCGATAACCCTCGAGGGCATCAAGTTCCCGACCCCCTGCCTTTCAATGGCAGTCAAGGTTCGCAAGAAGGGCGACGAAGAGAAGGTCGCGGCGAGCTTGCTCAGACTCCTCGAAGAGGATCCGACAATTTCGTTCGTCATCAATAAAGAGACCCGCGAGCAGATTCTCTCCGGTCTCGGCGAGCAGCACCTTGATGTTATCGTTTCCAAGCTCAAGAACAAGTTCGGCGTTGAGGTCGACCTCAGCGTGCCGAAGGTTGCATACAGAGAGTCCATCCGCAAGAAGGTCGAAGTTCAGGGCAGACACAAGAAGCAGTCCGGCGGACACGGCCAGTTCGGCGATGTGTTCATCCGCTTCGAGCCCTGCGAGAGCGACGATCTCGTTTTCGCCGAGGAAGTTGTCGGCGGCTCCGTGCCGAAGAACTTCTTCCCCGCAGTTGAAAAGGGTCTGCGCGACAGCGTCAAGAAGGGCGTACTTGCCGGCTACCCGATGGTCGGTCTGAAAGCTACTCTTTACGACGGCTCTTATCATCCGGTAGACTCGTCCGAAATGGCGTTCAAAACCGCCGCGAACATAGCATACAAGAACGGTATCCCGCAGGCGAACCCCGTTATCCTTGAACCCATCGGCACGCTGAAGGCTTATATGCCCGACGAGAATCTCGGCGACATCATGGGCGATGTCACAAAGCGCCGCGGCCGCGTGCTCGGCATGGGTCCGTCCGACGAGCCGAAGATCCAGGAGCTCATCGCGGAAGTTCCCATGGGCGAGATGGGCGATTTCTCGACCGTCCTGCGTTCCGTGACCGCCGGCAGAGGCTGGTTCACCCTTGAGTTTACCCGCTATGAGGATGCGCCGCCCGTCGTTGCACAGAAGGTTATCGAAGAGGCAAAGGCAAACGAGGCCGAAGCCGATAAATAAAAAACATAAGAAGAGAGCTGTCAAAAGGTAGCTCTCTTCTCAAATTTAATATCCAAAAAACCCGCCCGGCATCGCGCCGTGCGGGTCAGTTTTATTTTGAATTGCGGCTTTGAAGCGAGATTTCGTCATTCGTCTTTATAACAAATTCGACCGCGCCGCCTGTGTTCGTTATCAGCAGTTCTTCGCTGCCCGCGATGCTCGCATATATATTGTCGATATCAACATCAACGGTGTAGCTCCATGTGCCGCTGACTATCGAGCCGCTGCCGTTGTCAATCTTGACAACAACCTTGCAGTCATCATACTTGAGCGTGATGCTGCCCTTTGAGCAGTCCACCTTGACGCTCGGCATGGCTTCAAACACTCTGTCAAGGTTCCCGACCGTTCCGACAGTCCTGCCGACCGGACCCTGATGCGCGTCCTTAGTATTCTGATCGTCCTGCTGCATCCTGACGTTGAGCGTCACTATGGTGTAGTTGCCGTAAGCGACAGCGTTCGCCGAGATAAGATCGCTCGCCTTTATCTGCTTATATTTTCCGGGAATTATAGTCACCGCTTTGCTGTTTGCCGCGAGAGCCGCCGAAGCGATTCCCGTGAACACGGTGAGCATTCCCTTTTGGAAGCTGTTGCGCGGAGTGTAATCAACGCGCTTCATGGACATATACTGCGTGGCGTCGATGCTCTTGGTGTTCGCCGCCGCAGCTTTATAATACTGGAGCACCCGCGAAGTGTTCGTGGAGTTGAGCCCCTTGTAGACGTTGACAGCCTCGGTCTTTGTTCCGTCGGAGGCATTGGAGCGCGTCGCGGTTCTTGATTCGGTCGTCGGCTCGGCAGTGTTAAGTTCCGTGGTTTCGATTGCCGATTCCGAAACATTGGTGGCATCCGTAACCAAGGATTCATCCGTAGAAGGCTCCGAATCGCCGTCATTCGTTCTGCACGCCGAAAAGGAAAAGAGCATAGCCGCCGCAAGCAAAGCCGCAGCAAATCTCATGAGCTTTTTGTTCATTCTTCTCCCTCCCGACAGATTTTATCTGAGTGTTGCATTTGATTAGGTTTATATTTTAAGCTATTAAAGCGTACAGGTCAAGAAAAATCTTATAAAAAAACATGGTAAAAAATTAATTTTTAATAAAGCCGCAGTTTATCAGTCATTTTTCCGCAAAAGCCAACAAAAAACCGCCCGTCTGAAAAGACGGACGGCTTTGTTTTTTCCAGATATCAGCCCTTAGCGGTGTAAGAGAAGTTAACAACACCCTTGAGGTTCTTGACGGTATAGCCGACAACCTTAATGCCGTTTGCATAGACATTGACCTTATAGCCCCAGCTGCCGTCAACGATCTTGCCGGTAGTATTGTCTATCTTAACAACAACTTTGCAATCGGTATAAGTCAGCTCGATCTTACCGTTGGTATAATCGACCTCAAATCCGAGCTCCTTGATAGCGGCGTCAACATTGCCAAGAGTTCCGACTGCGCAGCCGACGGAACCGCTGTGGTTATCAGCCTTTGCGCCCTGAGTCTGATCCTTGACGTTGAAGGTAATAGTGGTGTAGTTGCCGTTGGTCACCGCGCTGGCGCTCTTCATGTGGCTCGCCTGCATACCGGAGGGGTTGCCGGGGATATCGGTACGGTCGCTGGAGTTCTTGGCCAGAGCATTGTCAATGGGTCCCTGAACAAGTTTGAGAACGAAGCCGAGACCGCCGTCTGCAGTGATCGCGCTGCCAAGGCTCATCTTCTGCCTGCCGCTCTTGAACTGCTTAGTCTTTTTGACTGCTTCCTGATAAGCTTTGACACAAGCGGCTGCATCGTTGGTGTTGAGTCCCTTAGAGGGAGTTGTGCTGTTGCCCTTGGTCGCGGTCTTTGTATCGGAGGACTGAGGAGCCTTAGTCTCGATAACGGTGTGCCCCTCTTTATCGGTGACTACCTCGGTCTCGACCTCGGAGGAAGCCTCTTCGGAAGAAGCCGTCTCATCGGAAGCGGAAACATCCGCCGCCTGACCGGAGGTCTGAGCGTCACCGGCAGTAGTGTCGTTGTTTGTGTCATTCTTCTTGCACGCCGCGAACGAGAGAACGAGGACAGCGGCAAGGATTATTGCCAGAATCTTTTTCATCTTATTTCACTCCTTATTGATTTATATATAATTGTATAATCGTTGTTCCAATCAGTCAATAGACAAAAGATAAAATTTCGTTTAACGGGGGTAGTCCAAATTGTGTAAATGCGTCATTATTAAAACACATCGGGGAAAAATGTTTTGATTTTGGCGGCGGTTTCGCGTAAGTATCCGAAAATAAGAATTTGCCTGTTGATAAATCGATGACAACCACGACAATTTTTATCCGGACGCAATTCCTCAATCTCGGCTTCGCCGATCCAGCTCCCTTTACACAAGGGAGCCGACAATAATTTTATATGCGAGAATAAAAATGCCGTTATATTGCCTGAAGAGCTCCGCCGCTATTGGCACATAAGTGCGTCTGCTCATCCTCCCCGACCGCAAGCGAAAAGCCCTCCGCACTCAGAGTGCAGAGGACTGAATTTCGTTTTTTGTTACGCAAGTATCTCGCCCATGAGACCGGGAGTTGCGCCTGCGGCGTTGGACTCATCGGTATCGATGTGCATTGCCAGCGCATACTTCGGGCTGACTCTGACGACGACATCGCCGAAAACGAGCGAACGGCCGTTCGAGTCAATTTTGACGCTGACTATCTGCTTGTCTTTAAGACCGTATTTCTCGGCATCCTCGGGAGTTGCGTGGATGTGTCTCTGCGCTGCGATAACGCCGCACTCAAGCTCTATTTCGCCCTTGGGGCCGACAAGCTTGCAGGCGCCGCTGCCCACAACGTCGCCGCTCTCTCTGACGGGAGCAGTCACGCCTATCGAACGGGCGTCGGTGAGCGAAATCTCAACCTGATTCTCGGGACGCACGGGACCGAGAATGGAGACTGCCGGGAAGCTGCCCTTCGGTCCGACAACGGCAACGCGCTCGTTGCTCGCGAACTGGCCGGGCTGAGAGAGCTCCTTCTTGACGGTCAGCTCATAGCCCTCGCCGAAGAGGATATCAAGAGCTTCTCTGGTGACATGTACATGGCGCGCGGAAGTTTCAACAAGAACTTTCTTTTCCATTTTAAATATCCTTCTTTTTCACTTGATATGTTTGTAAATGCATTTTGAGGCAGGAAACTCCTGCCTCAAAACAGTCATTTTGTTTAATTAGTAAGCGATGTTGTAAATGGTCTTTGTGCCGAAAGGAAGCACTACCATTTCGTCGCCAAGAGGAAGGTGAATTGTCCATTTGGCATCATATGTAGCATTGATAACGCGGCTGGTCTTAGCATCAACCTTAACGGTAACTATGCCGGAGGGATACTCCATCTGAGCGGTGCCGATTTTAAAGGCTTTAGCGACAGACTTAAGCACGCCGCTGCTAAACTGATCGTTGATAACAGACGGGAGAACCACGCTGAAAACCTTCGGGGCATGACCCGAGCCGTGATGAACGTTGGAGGAAGCCTTGTCGGCAACCGTCTTTATAGTAATGGTGTAAACTCCGCCCGCCTCGGTGCAAGTTGCGCTTGCGACATCATTCGCAGTAAGCTTACTCGACCAGGACTCGTTCTCAACAGGGAAGTTAGCCTTTATAGCCGCAGAATTGGAGAATGTTTCGGAGCCCTTGCTGTTCTTCTTGAGCTGACCGTCAACAAAGCTGTCTATACCGCCGACAAGCTTATCGACGATGGAGGGCACTCCGGTGATTTTGCCGCTTCTGTAGTTCGTCTCAGAAACTCTTGTAACGCTCTTCGCACTGGGCTTAACGCCGTTAATGGCCTTGTTGAAATACGCAACTATCTCAGCCTTTGTCGCGGGCTTGGAAGCAGTGGTGCTATCGCCATGGTTGCCGCCATGGCTGCCGCTGCCCTGAGTGTTCTTCTCGGTCGCGGGAGCAACAGTGTTGCCGGAAGCGTCGGTCTGAGCCTCGGTGGACTCGTCGCCGCTGACGGACTCAGCTTCGCTGGACTCGTCGTTTGCAATCGTCTCGCCGTTTGCCGAAGTGTTGGGCTCGCCTGTGGTTGTGTCGCCGTTGTCCTTATCCTTCTTGCAGGCTGCAAAAGCAAAAACGAAGCAGAGAGCAAGGACAAGAGCTATGATCTTCTTTGTCATTTCAGTTACCTCCGAAAAAATTTTTCTTCATTTCAGCGCGCTTATCCAGGTGACGTTTTGGAGCGTATGAGCCCATGAAAAACAGTCTCCTGCCTGCGCGGTCAAATTCATTATAAAATAAAAACGCCCAAAAATCAATGGAAAATACAAGATTTATGAAAGATTTATCTTTTTAAAAGCTTTGCTCAAAGAAAATGTCCGCCAGCTCTTGATTGACGGGCGTTTTTCTGCAATAATATAGTGTATATATTTACTCAAGAAACGGAGTGCGGTTTAATGACTGATAACGAAAGACTCGCCGATCTCCTATTCGGCTCAAACGGGCTGACGCCGGAAGACTGCGAGCTGAGATTTCCCCCGCGTGAGCTGCCCGAGGGCGCGCGCGTGACCCGATTCTCACCGAGTCCGACGGGGTATCTCCATATAGGCGGACTGTTCGGCGCGCTCGTCGATTTTCTTACGGCGAGAGTCAGCGGCGGACTTACTTATCTGAGAATCGAAGACACGGACAAGAAGCGCGAGGTCGCCGACGGCGTGTCCGCGATAATCAACGGATTCAAAAACTTCGGTCTTGAATTCGACGAGGGCGTGACCGGCTTTGACACGGAAAAGGGCGCTTACGGTCCTTATACCCAGAGCAAGCGCGTTGAGATTTATCACGCGGTCGCCAAGCGTCTTGTGCAGGAGGGCAAGGCATACCCCTGCTTCTGCACTGCGGACGAGCTCGCCGCTATCCGCGAAGAGCAGGAAAACGGCGGCGCGGCGATAACCGGATATTTCGGCAAATGGGCGAAGTGCCGCGACCTGAGCTTTGACGAGCAGAAGAGACGCATCGAAGCGGGCGAGCCCTATGTGCTCCGCTTCCGCTCCGAGGGCGACGAGAACAAGAGAATAGTCTTTGACGACATGATTCGCGGCAAAATTGAGATGCCGGAGAATATAATCGACGAGGTGCTTTTGAAGAGCGACGGCGTGCCGACCTATCACTTTGCACATGTCTGCGACGACCACTTCATGCGCACGACACACGTCATTCGCGGCGAGGAATGGATATCCTCCGTCCCGAAGCACATCGCGCTGTTCAAGGCGTGCGGCTACAGAGTGCCGAAATACGCGCACACTCCGCAGGTCATGAAGATAGACGAGGAGACGGGCGCAAAGCGCAAGCTCTCGAAGAGAAAGGATCCCGAGGCGGCGGTCAGCTATTTTGTCGAGCAGGGCTATCCAAAGGAGAGCGTTATCGAATATATCATGACGCTGCTCAACTCGAACTTCGAGGACTGGCGCAGAGCGAATCCCACGGAGGACTGCTGGAAGTTCCCGTTCAATCTCAAGAAGATGAGCGTGAGCGGCTGCCTGTTTGACATGGCGAAGCTCAACGACGTGAGCAAGAATATTATTTCGCACATGACGGCGGACGAGGTGCTCGGCAATATACTGAACTGGGCGAAAGAATATGACGAGGAGCTCTACAAGCTTCTCGACTCTAACCGCGATTTTGCGCGCGGCATATTCTCGATAGACCGCGACTGCCCGAAGCCGCGAAAGGATATCGCAAACTGGGAGCAGGTCAAGGACTTCGTCTCGTATTTCTACGATGAAATCTACACCCCCGACTACACCCTGCCCGAGAATATCAGCGCAGGTGATGCGGCGGCGATACTTCAAAAATACATCGGCGAGTTTGACATAAACGACGACAAGGACGCATGGTTTGCGCGCATCAAGGCGATGTGCGAGCCGCTCGGCTACACGCCCAACGTCAAGGAATACAAGAAAGATCCCACGGCGTTCAAGGGTCATGTCGGCGACCTTTCGACCGTTATCAGAATCGCGGTGACTTCGCGCCGCAACACGCCCGATCTTCATTCGATAATCAGGCTGCTCGGCGAGGACAGAGTCAGAGCGAGACTCGCTGCGGCGCTCGCACACTACAAGGAGGAGAACTAAATGGCGGACAGCACCAATCTCAATTCAAATTTTATCACTGATTTTATAGACGAGGATCTTGCAAACGGGGTCAACACCCGCGTGCAGACGAGATTTCCTCCGGAGCCCAACGGCTATCTGCACATCGGTCACGCAAAGGCGATATGCATCGACTTCAGCATCGCGGAAAAATACGGCGGAGTGTGCAATCTCCGTCTCGACGACACGAATCCCTCGAAAGAGGATGTCGAATATGTCGACGCGATAAAAGAGGACATTGAGTGGCTCGGCTACAAATGGAACGAGGTCTACTATGCATCGAGCTATTTTGATTTTCTCTATGAGTGCGCGATAAAGCTCATCAAAGAGGGCAAGGCGTATGTCTGCGACCTGTCGCCCGAGGAAATACGCGAATACCGCGGCACTCTTACAGAACCCGGCAAAAACAGCCCCTACCGCGACCGCTCGGTTGAAGAGAATCTCGACCTCTTCCGCCGCATGACCGAGGGCGAATTTGCAAACGGCGAAAAGGTTTTGCGCGCTAAGATAGACATGGCAAGCCCGAACATCAATATGCGCGACCCGGTCATCTACAGAATCGCGCATGTCTCCCACCATCAGACGGGCGACAAGTGGTGCGTCTATCCGATGTATGACTTTGCCCATCCCCTCTCCGACGCTGCGGAGAAGGTCACATATTCCCTGTGCTCGCTCGAGTTTGAGAACCACAGACCGCTCTACAACTGGTTCATCGACGCTATCGGCTTTGAAGAGCCGCCGCGCCAGATCGAGTTCGCGCGCCTTAATCTCAACTACTGCGTGACGAGCAAGAGAAAGTGCCTCGAAATGGTTCAGACCGGCGTTGTCAACGGCTGGGACGACCCGAGAATGGTCACTCTCTGCGGTATGCGCCGCAGGGGCTATCCCGCCGCCGCGATACGCGATTTCATAAGCCGCGTCGGCGTTGCAAAAGCGTACAGCGTGGTTGACTACGGCCTGCTTGAGGCGTGCGTCAGAGACAATCTCAATCAGAACGCCCCGCGCGCCATGGCGGTTCTCAATCCCCTCAAGCTCGTTATCGACAACTACCCCGAGGACAAGACCGAGGAAATCGAAGTCGAGATAAATCCCGACAAGCCCGAGCTCGGTCGCCGCAAGGTCACATTCTCCCGCGAGCTCTATGTTGAGCGCGAGGACTTCATGGCTGAGCCCGTGAAGAAATATTTCAGGCTCTTTCCCGGCAACGAAGTGCGTCTAAAGAGCGCATATTATGTGACCTGCAACTCATATGATACCGATGAAAACGGCGAAGTCACTTGCCTGCACTGCACCTACGACCCCGAGAGCCGCGGCGGCGAGACGCCCGACGGCAGAAAGGTTCGCGGCACCCTGCACTGGGTCAGCGCGGCGGACAACGTGAAGGCTCAGGTGCGCCTCTATGACCGCCTGTTCAACACCGAGAACCCCGCAGGCGAGGACGGAAACGGCGACTATCTTCAGAACATCAACCCCGATTCACTCAAAATTATCGACGGGTGCCTGCTCGAGGGCGGACTCCGCGACGCAAAGCCGGGCGACACATTCCAGTTCATGCGCCAGGGCTACTTCTGCGTCGATAAGGACAGCACTCCGGGCAATCTTATCATAAACCGCACCGTTGCGCTCAACTCCTCATGGGACAAAAAGAAGAAATAATCAAGTAAGAAAGGTCGGTCAGCATGAAGGCTCTCAACAGGATAGTGACTGCGCTGCTGGCAATTGCAGTGTTCCCCGTCGCATATTTCACGGATCTCATAACCGTCTATATGCACGCGACTATCTACGATTCAAATATTGTAGAGAATCTGAGCGTCAAACGCATCATCGAGCTTTTCACGGGAGACGGTCTTTTCGCTGACCTCGTCAAAGGCGGCGCATCCGAGCTCCCGGACGGACTTTTGAAATTCAAGGGCAATTTTATCGCCTTTGTCGTATTCTTTGCCATCGCCCTGCTCGTCGCGCTCGCGACGGTTATAGTCGCCGCGGCGACGAACTCACGCAAGGCGACCGCTTCGCTCGGCGCGGCAGGTCTTTTGAGCATTATAGGCATGAGGATAGCGTTTTCCGCCGTCTCTTCGGCGGTCAAAGCGGGCACGCTGACCCTCGGTTCGCTGACCGACATGTCGTTCATGAATCTCTTCGGCAAGATAGTGCTCGTCACGATGAGCACGGCGCCTGCGGTGATGACGGTTTTGTTTTTGGCGATACTCATCTGGAACGTCGCGTTTATCGTAATCGACCTCGGCGAAGAACAGCCGAAGAAGAAAGCCAAGCACGCGAAGAAAAAATAAAAAAACGAGGGAGTCGGATTTCCGGCTCCCTTTTTTCGGCAAAACAAGTTATCATCAATTTGAATTTTATCGGCTATTGCCGATTGCGGACAGCCGCAAGGGCTGTCTATACGAAGTGCGTTGTTCGAAAACTACAGAAAATTTAAAGGCGAACGAAGTTCGCCCCTACGGTCGGTAAGATAAACTTTTGCGAAGATTTCGTGCCGCTTACGCGGCATAGGTGCGTCGGGTCGCCGCACCCTGCAAGCTGCGTGCCAATAAAATCGTGCTAATTTCGCGGGCGGATAATATCCGCCCCTGCAATATTGTGTTGATTCGTAATATTATTGCGCTTGCCAATCAGCAACATCTGCAATAACGAAGCCCCGGAAAACTCCGGGGCTTTATCATATGTATCACTGTGTCAATCCGAGCTTCTTTGCCATCTCGGCGGTCTTGAGTTCGAGCAGTTTGGAAACTCCGTCCTCCTGCATCGTGACTCCGTAGAGGACATCAGCCTCCTCCATCGTGCCGCGTCTGTGCGTGATGAGGATGAACTGCGTATTCTTCGTCATGCGGCGGGCATACTGTGCGTAGCGCGTGACGTTGACATCATCAAGCGCCGCCTCGACCTCGTCGAAGAAGCAGAACGGCGCGGGAGTGACCTTGAGGATAGAGAACAGCAGCGCGATTGCCGCAAGTCCCTTTTCTCCGCCCGAGAGCAGGTCGATGTTCTGAACATTCTTGCCCGGGGGCTGAACCTTTATCTCAATGGCACATTCGAGTACATCGAGCGGATTCTCAAGAATAAGTTCCGCCTTGCCGCCGCCGAACAGCTCCGAGAACGTCTGACCGAAGATAGTGTTTATGCGGTCGAACTGCTCCCTGAACCGCTCCGACATCTTGCCGGTCAGGTCGCCTATGAGCGTAAGAAGTTCCGCGCGCGAACTTTCGACATCGTCTATCTGAGTTTTCATGAATTCGTAGCGCTCGGAGACCTCTTTGTATTCCTCGATAGCGCCGACATTGACATTGCCGAGGGCTCTTATCTTGTTCTTTATATCATTGAGATCGCGCTGCGCTTTCTGCGGATCTTCGATAATTATTCCGAGTTCCTCCGCCTCGCGGCGAGTGAGCTGATATTCGTCATAGAGCTTGTTCTGCGCGTTTTCAAGCTCGCGCTGCATCGAGTCGCGGCGCTCTTCGAGCCTTGCCCGCTCGCCGGACAGTCTCTCGCGCCTGTCGCTGACCGAGCGCTCCTGGGCGCGAAGTTTAGTGCTCTCGCCCTCGACTCCGCTTCGCTTCTGAGCGAGCGAGGATATCTCGTCTTTCTTCTGCTGAGCCTCGGCGCGAAGTGATGCCGCCTCGCCTTTGAGCTGTTCAATCAGCTCGTTCGTCGCGGTCATCTGCTCGGTTATGGAGTCGATCTCCGATTTAAGCTCATCGGCGTGACCCTCATGGGAGCTTCTGCGGCGTTTGAGCGTTTCGATAACTTCCTCTCGCGCCTGAATATCCTTTTTGAACGCAAGGATGCTGAGGTTGATACTGCTCTCTTTGTCCGCGTTCTGTTCGCGGGTGCTGAGCAGTTCATCGCGGCGCGATTCGATTTCGGTTATCTTTTCATTGACCGAGTCGAGCTGAGAGGTAAATTCATCTATCTTCTTCTGCGCCTGAGTCTGAATCTCTTCGAGCTTTGCGGTGCGCTCTGCGGAGCTGCGCTTCTCCGCTTCGAGGTCATTGAGCGCTGACTCGGCGGTTTCTATCTTGTCATCTATCATGCGCAGTTCGCCCTCGCGGCGGATTTTTTCTTCCTGCGCTTTCTGGAGCTCCGCCGTCACGCCGTCGTATTCCGCCTGCGCCGCCGAGACTTCGCCCGCGAGCTCTTTGTATCTCTCCTGCTGCCGCTCGGCAAGGTCTTTTTCAAGCTTCGCGACGGTCTTTTTGAGCTGTTCGATATCATTGCCGCGGCTGAGTATTCCCGCGTTCTGCCCGCGCGAACCGCCCGTCATCGAGCCGCCCGCGTTCATGACCTGACCGTCGAGCGTGACGACTTTGAATCTGTGGCCGAAGCGTTTGGAGATGGCTATCGCGCTGTCGATATTATCCGCAACGGCGGTGTGGCTGAGCAGATTCCTGATTATCGGCAGATACTCGTCGTCGCATCGAAGAAGCCTGTCCGCCATGTCGATGAATCCGACGCAGGAGTCGAGTCCATCCTCCCTGAACGGGCGCGGCTTTATCGCCGTCATCGGCAGGAAAGTCGCACGTCCTGCGCGGCTCTCTTTAAGATAGGCTATGGCACGCTTTGCCGCCGACTCGTCGTCGGTTACTATATTCTGCACGGCGGCGCCGAGAGCTGTCTCGACCGCCGCGGCGTACTTCGCATCAACGGTTATCAGCTGGGACACAGGTCCGTGGATTCCGCGCAGCGTTCCGCGCTTTGCTTCGCGCATGACCGCTTTAACGGAGCCTGAATAGCCCTCCATGTTCTTTTCGAGATCCTCGAGCATTCTGATGCGCGCCTGCTTTTGGTGGATGTCGAGCGTTGCGGCATCGAGCTCGCGGCGCATCTTCTCCGCCTTTTCGGAGCGCGAACGGACTATCATAGAGTAGCCGTCTATTGAATTTGAAAGTGATTCTATATTTTCAAGGCACGCGTCAAGATTTCTGCGGCTGACTTCGGCCTGCTCACGGAGTGCGTCAAGCAGTCCGCCGCGCGAAGCGATGACTTCATCAACTGTGCCGAGGCGCGCGGCTATCTCCTGCGCGGAGGAGCGCGCCGTGCTCTGCTCGATTTTTGCGGCGGAGAGAGACTCGTTTATGGTCTTCGCCTGCGCCTCCGCGCTGTCGCGCTCGGCGGTTATCGCGCTCTCCTGCTCCTTGAGCTTGCCGGTGCTGTCGAGCAGTTCGAGCAGCTGCGCCTGGCAGCCCTTTATCTCGGCGTCTATAGATTCTATCTCTTTTTGGGCGGCGTCGATCTGATCCTCGAGGTGCTGCTCGGTGGCGGTCGCCGCTTCCATGTCGCGCTTTATGCGCTCTATCGTCTCGCGGTTATGCGCGAGGTTGTTGTGCTCGACGGCGATTCTGCCGTCAACTGCGGTCGCCTGCTCTTCGTCAGAGGCGGCTTTCGTTCGCAGTTCTTCTATCCGCACGGTTATTCCGCTGCCCGTGCTCATCAGCTCTTCTATCTGAGCCGATATCTGTTCGAGCTCGCGCTCCGCCTGCTCATAGTCAGCGGCGGCGAGGGATATTTTATCCTCCTGCGCCCTGAGCCCCTCGCGGGAGCGCTCTATCGTCTTGAGCCAGAGTCCTATCTCAAGCTCCTTCTTTTCCCCTGCAAGCACAAGGAATTTCTGCGCCTTTTCGCTCTGCGTTTTGAGCGGTCCGACGCGTCCTTCGAGCTCGGTCAATATATCGCGCAGGCGAACGAGATTTTCCTCCGCCTGTTCGAGTCTGCGGGTCGCGTCCGCGCGGCGGTATCTGAAATGGGATATTCCCGCCGCCTCTTCGAGCATATCGCGCCTCTGCGGCGAGCGCGAAGAGATAAGGTCGGCGACTCTGCCCTGGCTGACCATGGAATAGCCGTCGCGCCCGAGTCCCGTGTCCATAAACAGCTCGTGGATATCGCGCAGGCGGACAGTCTCGCCGTTCAGCTGATACTCGCTCTCGCCCGAGCGGTAGTAGCGGCGTGTGACGGAGACATCGTCTTTGTCGCAGTTGTTGAGGGTGCGGTCGGTGTTATCGAGGCGCAGAGTGACCTCGGCAAAGCCCATCGCCTTTCTGAGCGACGTGCCGCCGAATATGACGTCCTCCATTTTCGAGCCGCGCAGGCTCTTTGAGGACTGCTCGCCGAGAACCCAGCGAACGGCGTCGGAGATGTTGCTCTTGCCGGAGCCGTTGGGACCTATGACGGCGGTTATGCCTTTTCCGAATTCAAGCGTTGTCTTGTCGGGAAAGGATTTGAAGCCCTGCAGTTCGAGTGCTTTTAGTAACATTTATCTGCCTGCCTTTATAATAAGTTGACTTTTTCCAAAGTTATATCGCGCGTCGAGAGAGCCGCATTTTCTTTTATCCTGCATTCATAGCCGAGTTCTCTGAGCTTTTCGATATTGCATCTTCTCTGTCCGGAGGCTTTTGAAATTTCACGCGGGGCGACATATATTATGTACTTCCCCTTTTCTTTTCCGGAGAGAGCTTTATTAATAATATCAAAATATATATGTCCCTCGCACATCTCGCGCAGAGCCGGATGATATGCGCCGGCAACGAAAGAGCCCTCGACGTCGCCGCCGGAATGAAGCCCGAGGCGGATGACTTTTATCCCCGCATTTTCGAACATCGGCAGTATCTTCGCGCAGAGCACCGCCGCCTCTTCGGGAGTCTGCGGGCGGTATTCGCCATTGCGGTATAGCTCGGCGAGCTCGGTGTTTTCTATAACGACCGTCGGATATATCCGCGCGGTATCGGGTGAAAGCGAGATTATGTCCCGCGCCGTCCCGATGCTGTCCTCATCATTCGAACCGTAGAGCCCGGTCATCATCTGGAGCCCCAATTCGAAGCCGCGTTCTTTTAAAAGCCGCGCCGAGCGGAAGATATCCTCGCGCGTGTGACCCCTGCGGTTCATCGCGAGCACCCTGTCGTCGGTGCTCTGTGCGCCGAGCTCGACCGCCGTGACGCGGTATTTCTCGAGGATATCGCAGATCTCCCCGTCAACGGCATCCGGGCGGGTGGATATTCTTATGCCCCTGAAGCCGTTTTCGCCTATGAACTCCTGCGCCGCCGAGAGCAGCTCGATCATATAATCGCGGTCGATAGCCGTGAAGCTGCCGCCGAAAAATGCTATCTCCCCGTCTTTTATCCCCTCGGGGGACGAGCGCATGGCGATGAGCGCCGCGTCGTGCACATCCTGCGCCGTCGGCTGGCTCTTCGCGCCCGAAATACTCCTCTGATTGCAGAAGCTGCACTGGTGCGGGCAGCCCGCGTGGGGCACAAAGACGGAGACGTTTATATGTTTCATGCCTTGAGCCCCATGAGCTCCAGAGCCTCTTTTGCCGCCGCCTGCTCGGCTATCTTCTTGCTTCTGCCCGAGCCGTGGCCGATAACATTGCTGTTGAGATGGACTTCGACGCTGAAGGTCTTGTTGTGGTCGGGTCCGCTCTCGCCGACGAGGACATATTCGACCGCCTCTTCGGGATTGCGCTGGACTATTTCCTGCAAGGTGGTCTTGTAGTCCGTGACGACCGGCTTCTCCTCGTCCGCCTTGTCTATAAAACGGAAGACGAACTTCTTCGCCGGCTCTATGCCGCCGTCGAGATAGATAGCGGCGAGCACAGCCTCAAACGCATCGGCGAGGATAGACGGGCGATCCTTGCCGCCGGTGAGCACCTCACCCTTGCCGAAGAGCAGATAGTCGCCGATACCGAGAGTGCGCGCAAATTCGCTGAGTGACTTCTCGCAGACGAAATAAGCGCGTCTCTTCGTCAGCTCGCCCTCGGGCAGGTGCTTGAAGTGATGGAAGAAATGCTCGGCGGAGATAAAGCCGAGCACCGAGTCGCCCAGAAACTCCAGGCGCTCGTTGCAGCGCGTGCCGTCCTGCCGCTCGTTGGCGTATGACGAGTGGGTCAGCGCCTCGGTGAGCAGCTTTTTATTCTTGAAATTGTAGCCTATTTTCTTTTCGAGTTCTCTGTTGTCCATTTTTTTACTCCGCGTCGGCAGCTTCCTTGACGCTCTGTGCAATGGTGCCGACTATATTTTTTTCTGCGCAGGTCTTTGCCTGCCTTATGGCGTTGCGGATAGCTTTTGCGTCGGACGAGCCATGCGCCTTGATAACAACGCCGTTGACTCCAAGCAGCGGCGCGCCGCCGAACTCGGAATAATCCATTCTCATTTTAAGTCCGAGCAAGCCTCCCTTGACCATCATGGCGGCGAGCATGGTTATCGAGCTCTTCTTGAAGATGTTCTTGATATTCGCCATCATCGCGCCCGCGACACCCTCATAGAGCTTGAGGATAATGTTGCCCGTGAAGCCGTCCGCGACGAGCACGTCACAGCAGCCGTAGGGCACGTCGCGAGTCTCGACGTTGCCGATGAAGTTGATGCCTTTCGTCTCTTTGAGCAGATCGAACGCCTCATGGCGCAGGCGGTCGCCCTTGCTGTCCTCGGTGCCGATATTGGCAAGCGCCACGCGCGGAGAATGAACTTTTACGAACTTCTCCGAATATATCGCGCCCATCTGGGCGAACTGCTTTAAATGCTCCGCGGTGCAGTCTGCGTTCGCGCCGCAGTCGAGCAGAAGAAACGGCTTGTCATTAGAGGGCAGGACGCTGCCTATCGCCGGGCGTTTTACGCCCTTGATGCGCTTGACGATAAAAGTCGCACCCATGACGAGCGCGCCGGTTGACCCGGCACTCACAAATGCGTCGCCCTTGCCGTCCGCAAGAGCCTGGAGTCCGACCGCCATGGAGCAGTTTTTCTTGCTTTTGAGTATCTCGCCGGGCTGATCGGTCATGGCGATAACATCCGGGGCGTCTATAATATCAATGCCCGTGAGCGATATCTTGTTCTGAGCGGCGCAGGAGAATATCTTTTCCTTATCGCCGACGAGAACTATATCAACGCCGAGATCGTCCTTTGCGTTGCGGCTGCCCTTGATAACCTCAAGAGGTGCATTGTCGCCGCCGAAAGCATCAACTATAATCTTCATTTTTCATTCTCTCCTTCGATATATTTTCCCGCAGACTCGAGTCCCCGCTGCGAGATCTTCTCATAACGCTCCTGCTTCGAGCGGATGCGCTCGTCGAGGGGCGGAAGTATTCCGAAGTTTGCGCCCATGGGCTGAAAATCCGTCACGCTCTCGTCGCTGATATAGCGTGCGAGCGCACCCATGACGGTGTCCCCGGGCATGACGAACGGGTCTTTTCCGTTTATATACCGCGCGGCGTTGATGCCGGCGAGTATTCCCGAGGCGGCGGACTCCATATAGCCCTCCACGCCGGTTATCTGACCCGCGAAGAATATTCGTCTGTCGCTCCTGAGCGAGAAGTCCGCGCCGAGAAGCTTGGGTGAATTTATAAAAGTGTTGCGGTGCATGACGCCGTAGCGCACGAACTCCGCATTTTTGAGCGCGGGTATCATAGAGAAAACTCGCTTCTGCTCGCCGAATTTCAGATTCGTCTGGAAGCCGACGAGATTGTACATAGTACCCGCCGAGTTCTCTTTTCTGAGCTGGAGCACCGCCCACGGTCTGTGTCCCGTGCGCGGATCGCGCAGACCGACGGGTTTCATCGGACCGAAGCGGATAGTATCCTGCCCGCGCAGAGCCATGACTTCTATCGGCATACAGCCCTCGTAGACTCCCTTGCGCTTGTCGAACGAGTGAGTTTCGGCACTCTCTGCGCCGACAAGGGCTTCGTAAAACGCCTCATACTCCTCTTTGTTCATCGGGCAGTTTATATAGTCATCCTCGCCGCCCCTGTCGTAGCGCGACTGCTTGAACGCGCAGGACATATCGAGGCTCTGAGCCGAAACTATCGGCGCGGCGGCATCGTAGAAGCTCAGATGTCCGTGGCAGATTTTCTCTATCTCATTGGAGAGCGCGTCGGACGCGAGCGGCCCTGCGGCGATTATAACAATGCCGTCGGCGGGTATCTCCGTCACCTCGCCGCGGACTATATCTATAAGCGGATCTTCTTCGACCGTCTTTGTCACAAGGGCGGAGAAATCGTCCCTGTCAACGGCTAAAGCGCCGCCTGCGGGGACGGCAGTCGCCTTGGCGCAGCTCACGCAGAGTGAGCCGAGCATCTCCATCTCGGCTTTGAGCTCACCCGCGGCGCTCGCGGTGCGCAAAGCCTTGAAGGAATTCGAGCAGACGAGCTCGGCGAAGTTCGGGCTCGAATGGGCGGGCGAGAATTTTTGCGGCTTCATCTCGCACAGGGTAACTCTTATCCCCGCACGCGACAGCTGTCTCGCGGCTTCAACGCCCGCGAAGCCCGCTCCTATAACGGTAACTTTATTCATCGGTTTTTTTACCTTTTCTTGCGCTCTTTTTCGTATATCCGCAGCCCTCGTTGAGACATTCGACAACGCCGCCCTTCTTCTTGAACAGGGACTTTCCGCACTGCGGGCATATCTCATCCGTCGGCTTATCCCAGGTCATGAAGTCGCAGTTCGGCCAGTTTGAGCAGCCGTAGAAAGTATAGCCCCTCTTCGTCTTTCTCTCGATGACCTTTGCGCCGCACTTGGGGCACTTTGCGTTCGTTTCGAGCACGAGCGGCTTCGCGTTCTTGCACTCGGGATAGCCGGGGCAGGCAAGGAATCTGCCGTAGCGTCCGGTCTTTATTACCATCATTCTGCCGCACTTCTCGCAGGGGATATCGGTTATATCCTCTTCGAGCTGGATCTTAACATCCTTCATCTCGGCCTTGGCCTTGTCGAGCGACTTCTCGAACTCACCGTAGAAATCGTCGAGGACGGAGACATAGTCGATATCGCCGGAATCGACGCGGTCGAGCATATCCTCCATCTGCGCGGTGAACTTGACGTTGACTATGCGCGGAAACTTCTCTTTGAGCAGCTTCGTTGTCGCCTCGCCGAGCTCGGTGGGCACGAACTGCTTCGACTCGCGCTTGACATAGTTTCTCTTGACTATGGTGGTGATTATCGTTGAATAGGTACTCGGTCTGCCGATCCCCTTTTCCTCGAACTCCTTGACAAGCGATGCTTCGGTGAAGCGCGGCGGAGGCGAGGTGAAGTGCTGCGAGGGGATGAGCTCCTTGAGCTTCGCTGTATCCCCGACCTTTATCTCGGGCAGGAGCGAACCCTTGCTCTCATCGTCGCTTATCTCATATACTTTTGTAAAGCCGTCGAAGCGCACGGAATAACCGGCGGCGGTGAACAGGCAATATTTGCCCTCGGCGGCGTCCTTCTCGTTTGCTCCGGCTATTTCAAGCTTCACCGTATCCTGGACGCAGCTCGCCATAAGGCTCGCCATGAAGCGCTTCCAGATAAGATTATAGAGCTTATACTGATCCGAAGTCAGCGAATCCTTGACGCGCTCGGGGGTTATCGACGGGGTCGCGGGGCGGATAGCCTCGTGGCCGTCCTGCGCGTTGGCTCCGGTCTTGTAATAGCGCGGCTTGTCGGGCAGATACTCCTTGCCGAAGATATCTTCTATGGCGGCGGCTGCCTGGGCGCGCGCCTCCTCGGAGATTCTCAGCGAGTCGGTTCTCATGTAGGTTATAAGACCGGTCGTGCCGATGCCCTGAACATCGACGCCCTCATAGAGCTCCTGCGCGGTGCGCATGGTCTTCTGAGTCTGGAAACCGAGCTTCCTCGAAGCCTCCTGCTGGAGGGTGGAGGTGGTAAAGGGCGGCGCGGGGTTCTTCTTCCTCGTGCCCTTTTTGAGGGTTTTGACGGTATACGAAGCGCCGTCGAGACGGCTGAGAATAGCGTCCGACTGCTCTTTGTTCTCTATTTTTATCTTGCCGTTTTCGTCGCCGTAGAGCGATGCGGAAAACACCTTGCGGGACGGGGCGGTGAACTTTGCGTCTATCGTCCAATATTCCTCGGGCTTGAACGCACGGATCTCCTCCTCGCGGTCAACTATCATGCGCACCGCGACGCTCTGAACGCGGCCGGCGGAAAGTCCGCGGCGTATCTTCTGCGAAATGAACGGGCTCAGGCGATAGCCGACGAGTCTGTCGAGTATTCTTCTCGCCTGCTGTGCGTTGACGAGATTCATGTCGACGGCGCGCGGATGCTCCATGCCGTTCTTGATTCCGGTTTTGGTTATCTCGTTGAAAGTGACTCTGTTCTTGTCCTCGAGATTGAGATCGAGCAGGGTCGAAAGGTGCCACGATATCGCTTCTCCCTCGCGATCAGGGTCGGTTGCGAGGATAACTTTATCGCTTTTTTCAACATCTTTTTTCAGCTCGCTGACGAGCTTCTCTTTTCCTTTTATAACGGCGTATTTCGGCGCGAAGTCGTGCTTGACATCGACGCTCAGCTTCGCCGCGGGCAGGTCGCGGACATGACCCATCGAGGCGACTACCTCATAGCCGGGTCCGAGATATTTTTTAATTGTTTTCGCCTTTGCGGGCGACTCGACTATAACTAAAGTGGACATTTCGTTTGCTCCCCTGTTCAAATTTTTTTGTATCGTTTCCCTGCGCACAGACACACGAGATCTTCAAGCTCCAGCTCGGTCATCGAGCTGACAACCTCCCACGGCGCAAATCCGGTCTTTGCCGCTATCTCGTCTGCAAACAGAGGTTCTTCTCCCATTGATTCGTATATTTTCTTTGCCTTTTCAGAGAGTCCGACGGGTATTGACACGAGCTTTTTGACCCGGAACTCCTCGGACTTCGGCTCGGGCTCGAACTTTTTGACCGATTCGTGCGGACGCTCGACGGTCTTCGGCTCTTCTTTCGCCTGCTCCTGCGTCAGCTCGCGCTTGCCGCTCAGATATTCGAGCGCCTTCGCCATATCCTCCGGCTTTATCTTGTCGGGATAGCGCACGGAGTATTCCGTTATCAGATCGTAAATTGACAAAAGCGGTCTTGCGCCGTCTCTTATCAGCCGATTTGCCCCGGCGTAAGATGAGTTGAACACATCGCCGGGCGGCGCGAACACATCGCGTCCCTGTTCTATGGCGCAGTTCGCAGTGATGAGCGAGCCGCTCTTAACTCCCGCCTCGATGACTATTGTAGCGTCGCAGAGTCCCGAGATTATTCTGTTTCTTATCGGGAATGTTCTCGCCGAGGACGGGAATCCCGGCGGAAACTCCGTTATCAGCGCACCGCTTTGAGCCACGCAGTCGCGCAGATACTCGTTTTCCATAAGATATTTGTATCCGAAGCCGCAGCCGAGCACCGCCGCCGTGACCCCGCCGGAGTCGAGCGCGCCGTTGTGCGCGCAACTGTCGATACCCATCGCCGCGCCGGAGACGACGCAGATGCCGGAATATGCAAGCGCCGCGGCATAGCGGTGCGCGAGGTAGCTGCCCTGGAACGAGGCTTTTCTCGTACCGACAACGGCAATGCACACGCGCTGTGTCACGCGTTTTATGTCGCCCCTGACGAAGAGCGCCAGCGGCATGTTGCGCAGACTTCTGAGCTTCGGCGGATAGTCCTCGTCGTCCGGAGTGAGGACGGTCCAGCCGTTATTATAATAAACATCAACAATGCCCTGCGCCTTTTCGGGAGAGCATTGTTTGAGTTTTTCTATCTGTCTGTTGGTGAGTACACCGCTCAATCGCCATTCTATCTCGCCCCTTGAGTACATCTCCTCGGGGGATGGAAACACAGCGGTAATCTCATCTGTGACAGCTCCTGCGCCAAGAGCTTCCTGGAGCCAGAGCCAATAGGCTTTCTTGTCCATTGAAGCCTCCGTGTGTTATTTTGTCAGCTCCCACATAAGCACTGCGGCGGCCGCCGCGGCGTTTAACGATTCGGCACGCCCGCGCATCGGAATAGTCACGGGCAGAGTGCAGGCGGACATGACCTCGGGCGATATTCCGCTGCCCTCGTTGCCGACAACGCAGATAACGGAGCCCGAAAAACTCATATCGGTTATCCTCTTTGCCCCGTCGGACGGCGTGGAAGCTAAGGTAAGCATACCCTTTTTGGCGGCAAAAATCAAGAGAGAGGGCAAATTTCCTGTTGTCAAAACAGAAATTCGCATCGAAGAGCCCATCGCGGCGCGAAGCGCTTTCGGGTTATATATATCGCATCCGCCGCCGACTATGACGCCGCTCATGCCGAACGCCTCCGCGGTTCTGAGCACCGCGCCGAGATTCGACGGATCCTGCATATTGTCGAGCGCTATATATGTCCCCTTGGGGTCGATCGTCTCCAGCTCCGCCTCTTTTCGCTTGACGCAGATGCAAAAAACACCCTGCGCCTCGCGGGTATCGGAGAGAGTTCCGGCGAGCTCATGCGGTATCTCGAACGCCTGCTCCGCCTTTTCGGCAACGGCAGAGATATAGTCCGGATACTTTTCGAGAGCTTCTTTTGTAAAGAAAGCGGTCTTTATTTCTATCCCGGTCTTTGCAACATCCGAGCACAGGCGCGCGCCCTCAAGCGCAAACAGCCCCGTTTCCCTGCGGAACGAGGCGCTCTGCGACAGATGCCGGAAAAGCTTCACTTTTTCGTTGGAACGCGACGAGATCTTTTCGAAATCCATCTTTTTTCCTCCGATATGAAATAAGGGACTGCATCAGCAGCCCCTTAACTTTCAGATTGAGTCTCTACCCGAAAATCTCCGATCACTTACTTGAGGGCAGCCTTGGCCTGCTCGGTCAGAGCGGTGAAAGCGGCGGGATCGCTGATGGCGATCTCGGAGAGCATCTTGCGGTTGAGATCGATGCCGGCCTTCTTCAGACCGTTGATGAACGTGGAATAGTTCATGCCGTTGAGCTTCGCGGCAGCGGAGATTCTGGTGATCCACAGGCTGCGGAAGTCACGCTTCTTCTGCTTGCGGCCGATGTAAGCATACTGGCCGCTCTTCATGACAGCCTGCTTGGCGGTCTTGAAAAGGCTGTGCTTTGAGCCATAGTAGCCCTTGGCAAGCTTCAGAACTTTATTTCTTCTCTTGCGAGTCATTGTTGCACCTTTGATACGTGCCATGGTTTTCTACCTCCGAATAATTAATGAGTGGTTGGCTGTCTCTTATTTGTAAGGGATAAGCTTCTTGATCTGCTTGACGTTAGTGGTGTCTGCAACAGAGGTCTTGCGAAGATTTCTCTTACGCTTTGTGCTCTTCTTGGTAAGGATGTGAGACTTGTTTGCGTGTGCACGTATCGGCTTACCGTTTTTTGACAGCTTGAAGCGCTTTTTAGCACCGCTGTGAGTTTTGATCTTGGGCATGAGTTCTTTTCCTCCTTCAACTTTTTGACCGGTATTTTACCGGGATAATCACTTTGCGCTCTTGGGAGCGAGGAACATGAGCATCTGGCGTCCCTCAAGTTTTGCCGGCTTCTCGACCGAGGCGATATCCGCGCACTTCTCCGCAAACTGAGCCATTATGGTCAGTCCGAGATCGGTGTGGGTCATCTCGCGTCCGCGGAAGCGGATCGAGACCTTGGTCTTGTTGCCTGCCGACAGGAACTTTCTGGCGTGACCGACTTTCGTATCAAAATCATGTACGTCAATGTTGGGCGAAAGGCGGATCTCCTTTATCTCGATCACACGCTGATTCTTCTTCGCTTCCTTCTCCCTCTTGGACTGCTCAAAACGATATTTGCCGTAGTCCATGATCTTACAGACGGGCGGCTTTGCCTGCGGAGCTATCTTGACAAGGTCGAGATTTTTCTCTGCGGCAAGCTTCTGAGCCTGAGCGGCGGAAACGATACCTAACTGTTCACCGTCATTGCTTATGAGCCTGACCTCTTTGTCCGTGATCTCTTCATTGATCTGCATTTCTTTGATACCTATAACCAGCACCTCCATATGCTCTGACCGGTTCTACCGGAAAAATCAAAGCGAGGGCACAGAGATGCCCTCGCTCAATAATCAACAGAAATAAAAATCCGTTCTTATTGACCCGCGCGGACAAAACCCCGGAGGTGAGAGCTGCGGCACAATGCGTCACTCTGCTTTGTTGTACGCATTATTTTAACAGCCCGAAAGGATTTTGTCAAGCGTTTTTTCGGATTATTTTATAAAAAGTACCGACGACGCTATTATGAACTGCGCCGCA
>OLQC01000912.1_pt1 | contig 26791 bp, 8 predicted proteins | sample 1672471 | NCBI WGS metagenome assembly OLQC01 (sample SAMEA3136689, study PRJEB25190) | human gut metagenome | biome: human gut; feature: human-associated habitat; material: faeces | place: Austria | collected 2013 | reverse complement strand
TTTTATTTAACACAAAAGCCGGTAAGTATATACTTACCGGCTTTGTAATATTTATCTTATTATCATTACCTCATGTAAATTGCCCTGATATTCTTGAACATATACCAAGTCATCATTAAATATTTCATTTTTGTTTGATGGGTATACATTTCCGTTTTCATATATGTAAACATTGGTTGCAGATGCAAATTTGTGCGGATCTTTGCTTACAATGTTATCATTTCCGTCAGCATCCACAAGTAACACATTAGTGTTTCTGTCGGTTACGGTTCCGAAACTTACCCATAAATCAGGCATTACAAGAGTTCCGCCTTCCCAATATTTATTAGGAGTATCGCTACCTTCAGCAATGGCAAGTTTTTGTTCGTTAGCTTTAAATAAAAGCTGAACAGCTCTGACATCGCCTTTCACATCTACGCTTACTTGTACTACGTCGCCTGCTTTAAGGTCTCTGACATAATATTTGCCCCTGTTATCTTTCATTTCCTTATTCTTAACTTGATATGTAACCTTTCTGCCCTGCTGATAACCTTCAAGACCTATTATTTCATCATCGTCATCATTTATGCCGGAATATATATCAGTTATAATCAGAGAACGCTTTGAACGCATATTCTCCGGTTCTGAAAAGTTTTCCTTTAAAACTATGCATGAAGCATACATATAATCATCTATATCGTATACAGATATATCATATGTTGTATTATTTACAAGTAATGACGGATTCATCACGGTATAATCATATTTATCTTCGTTATAAGGAATTACAAATATCGGCGTTGTTGAATCCAACAGATATTTGGAATTAAAGCACATATTATTCTTTCTGTACTTTCCTGCACCTTTAAAGTGCATTGAAAATATTTCCGTCGCCGTATCTCTGCCTATGTATGATTTATTAGCAGTATTTATTTTTGTTATTCTTTTATCGGAACTCACTTTATATGTAACCAGCTGATTTTTCTCTATACGCTGAAGAGCTGTTCCAAGATTACATTTTTCTCCGTTTACATTTACAGATTGTTTTACAGTAAATGTTTCTCTTGTTCCTTCTGCGGTTAAAATCTCAGCAAAACAATCTCCGTTAGGATCATCTCCTCGGTAGAAATTTAACAAATAGCCGTATTGAGATGAGGCCTCTTTTAATCCTACACATCTGACTATTCTTCCATAATTATCGAAATAGAAACTTCCCCCACGTCCGACTTTCAAAGCATCACCGGCATACGACGGTGATATATTATACTTTGTTCCGGAAATAGTCATTGTTCCTGAACTTAATGAGGTTATTTCTCCTGTAACAAGTCCGTCTAATATTTGAACTGATATTACACTTGAATCGGCACTCTTTGCAACTGCGATGACACTTCCTTGTTTTATAGCATCAGCAGTAGTTCTTATGCCGTTTTCATATACTGTTAGTCTATCAGCTTCTCCAAGTTCTACAGAGGTTTTTGCCGTATAATCATTAACTGTATATGTATTTTTTGATATCGCATCTACTAAATAATACTCATAATCGTTTATTATAACAACATTGTATTTACCGTTACTGTCATTATCTATAAAATAATTTTGAGAATTAAGCGACATCACCGCTTCAATTCCGATAGAGCCGTCTGATACTTTTCCGTTATAAATAATCATATATTTATCATCAAGCTTTAGGGTTTTGCTCTTGCTGTCCCCATCATAAATAATAGCCTTATCGGTTGCCGATGTTATATCATTGCCATAAACAGAAACGGTCTGATTTTTTGACTTGTTTGTCTCTATCCATCTTAAAGTTTTTTCATTATCATCATGATAATAGAATTTGACATTACTGCCTATGAGATGTTCGGTTATCGTATTTCCCACAAAATATTCTTCACTGTCAATGCGGACTACTCCTATTCCGGTTGTTCCTCTACCGTCAATAGCCGCTGTTTCATTGGCGTTTACAACACCTTTTCCCTCATAGATTTTTAAATAATGCTCCATTACAGTCTCATCAGTATAGCTATATGAGTTTATTCCATCTAATTTCAGTGCTTTCATATCAAGCGTATTCCAGAATAGCATAACCATTTGGTCATATGTAAGAGGCTCACTGCTGTTTAAAGATACACCGACATTCTTTGTCAGACCCATTTGCGATGCAAAATTAAAATAATTGTCTGTATTCCCCATAATTTCATCATAGTTTATAATATCAAGTATAATCTTTATTGCCGTTGAAGCACCGATTGTGTCGCTTTCTTCGTCCAAATCATATTTCTTCATAAACGACGATATGTTCATATTGTCTATTCCTATCAACCTATAAGCAAAACTGACAAAATCTTTTGCCGACACCTTTGCTTCTGCATCATATGAAGAAGGATATCCGGGTACGATATTTAATGCTGCCATAAGGCTTACTTGAAGTTCGTTTTTTATTCCAAGCTCGGCGTGAACCACCGCAGATGGAACAAACAAAGTTATTACTGTTGATAATGCTATAAGCAAACTTATAATCCTTTTTTTCATTCTGCTCCACCTGCCATTCTATAAATAATTACCGCCGCTTGTGCTCTTGTCGCATTTTCAAGCGGATTAAAGTTTCCATCCTCAAATCCCGATACAATGCCTGCTTTAGACATATCCCTTACTGCATTTAACGCATAGCCGGATATATTGCTTTCATCGTTGAATATTATACTTGCTCCATTCGGCAAAGTAATATTTGCCGCCGTACATGCTCTGTCAATCATAACACACATATCCTGTCTTGAAATAAGCACATTCGGAGCAAACTCGCTCTCGCTTATTCCGGATACTATACCGTATTTTACCGCTGCAGCAACACTATTATAATACCAAGCGTCATTTTCAACATCGGTAAAACTACATTCTGCATCAGAGGTGTCTATACGCTCTGCATAGCTTAACATTCCAATCAGTATTTGAACAAATTCGGCTCTTGTTATACTGTCATCAGGGCAGAATTTTGTGGTTTCTTTTCCGTTAATAACATTTACACTGCGGAGTGTTGCTATTGCTTTATGTGCCCATTTAACACTTCCAATATCCGTAAAGCCTGCTACATTGTCCATTCCCTGCGTAAAATATGTAGGGTCCGGCTGAGGCAGTAATTCTTCTATTGTCGTGCCTGTATTTGTGCCAACAGTACCATTTGTACCGTCATTATTTCCGTTTACATCAAAATTACCCATTGCATTTGGTGCAGGTGTAGCACTTATTTGGATTTTTTCACCGGTCCAGGTGCCACCACCACCGCCGCCACCGCCGCCGGTGTTGCCTTGCGACAGCGAAGCGGTTGTAAGCATTACTTTGACAGATGCTTTTAACCCATTATATTGAGCTGTTATTGTTATACTCTTACTGCTTACACCTGTTGGAACTGTCAAAATTCCGTCGGCAATGCTTACATCATTTGATGACACTGTCCAACTGACAGCTGATGAATCTATCTGCTGGCTAAGCTGATTATATACTTTATATGCTACTGTCTTAGCAGCTGAAGAAGGTATTGTTACATTTTCAGAACCGCTGATTGTAATAGACGTTGTCTCTGCAAGAGTTTTAACGTTTTTGGTTGCTGTCAAACCGTTATAAGAAGCTTTCAGGGTAAGCCCTGCTCCTCCCGAAACATTGTTTGATACTGTCAGTTTGCCTGATTTTGAATCATACTGCATACCTGACGGAACGGTATCGGCAGTAACAAGAATGTTCATCTTATCTGAATTTAATCCGTACTGGTCCGTAACAACTGCATAATAGTAATTATCACTCGATGCCATAACCGTATCATTGCCTTCTATTTTTAATGATTTTACTTCAGTTGCAGATTTTGTTTCAAATTGAGCATTTGCAAACCATGCTGTACCGTCCCCATATATACATAGGCTCATTACTGCACTGACAGCTCCTTCGGGAGCTGTAGATGCTCCGTTAATTATATCCCATTCAGTGTTTGTTGATTTATTTGATTTATCAACTCCTATGGCTTTGCCTGCAGCATTATAATATGTTATCATAACATATGCACCGTCAGATGCGTTTTGAGTCTGTGCGTTTACCGAGTAGTAATACTCCTGACCTGGTGTTATTCCGGTAATTAAATCGCTGTCCCATTTTTCGCCGTAAGTTCTTGAGTAATCATTTTTTTCAAAGCCGTAGCCTTTAATCATTAACGCTGATTTACCGTTATATGATTTCTCACTGTCAATTCCCGCTTGCTTTGTAACTGTCAAATCATCAAACCAAACTGTACCGTTCTGATTATTGGCACCTCCGCGATAACGCAGGTCAATTCTCATTTTAACGGCATTTTCGTTTATATACATAGAACCCGACAACTTTGTCCAGTCTGACGTATTGTTACCCTTATTATCGGTATCGTTAGGATAAAGGCTTATAAGCTGTTTATTTTCCTCTATTGTTGAACCGTTTTTATCATAAATAAGTATATTAGCATATACATTTGAGTCGGTTGAAATATTCTCCGTCTTTACCCATACCGACAAATCATAAATCTGACCGCCGGTAACAGCGATGTTGTCAGAAATCTGCATAGACCCCTGTGCTCTGTCGGCATTGTAAATTCTTGCGCTTCCTCCTGAATTGCCTGTATGGTCAACATTTTTGTCCCATTCAATTAAGGATGAAGTGTCTGCAGCAGAATAAGTGGTATAATTCAGTTTCCAGCCTGATATAGCCGTATCAAACGTACTGTTTGCAATCGACAATGTTTTGTCACTGTCTGTCCATGCGACAGGCATATTATTTTCATCTTTTTCTGAAAAATCACCGTTTTGAAGTGTTACGGCAGGTGAGTTTTCAGACTGCTTTAGTACCTTTATTTTCATACTGTCTGAAACATTTCCGTTTATTTCAGCCTTTATAACCGCCTCTCCCGCAACAGCATCAGATGAAACGATAAGTGTTCCGTTATCAGAAACAGAAATACCATTGTAATCTATGCTCCATTTTACCGAAGCATCACAAGGATTGTTGTATTGGTCGGTTACATCAACAGAGAAGAAATATCTGTTTTCTCCGTTTAACGGACTTACTACCTGCGAATTTTGTGCATTTATTTTTAAGTAAGTCGGAACAGGATTGGTCGATTGTGTAAAAATAACATCATCATACCACACACTACCCGTTTTTGCACCGTTTTCAAGCACAAGCTCCGCATAAGCTGTATTTTTCGGAACTGTAACCGTTCCCGTAATCATTTCCCAATTAAGAGATTTTGATTGTTTTATCTTTTCCTCGTCGATAATCTCCCCATCGGAATTTTTAAATACGATTACAGCAAGACCGCTTGACAAATTATCGGTCATAACAGACATTTTATATGTGTATTCACCGCCTGCAACTGTCGCTATAGGGTCAGATGTCCATGTCATCTTGTCTGTTACTTTAAGTTCATTTTCACCGTCTACAGCAGTTTTTGATGTATCTATACCCTGTGGAGCAATTCTGAAATTACTATAGAAAATATTTCCCTCACTTGCTTTTAATCCCCAATTTATTCTTAATCTGTTCACGTCCGCAGGAACGGTTATCTGATTTGTGAGCGTGTCATAGCCATCGGTAGTATACGGAGTTGTCGGATTTCCGTCCTTAAAATACCAAGTTCCGCTAAATTTAGATTTTTTTGATGTAGTACCCTGAAATCCCTCATAGCTCATATACGGTCCTACTACAGCGGAATCATTAAGTTGATAAAAATTCTCCATTCGATAGTCTTGTGATACCCAATATGTTATTCCCGATGTTACACGGATATCAGGTCCTCCGTCAAGACTGCTGTTATTTGCATTATGAGCGTACACAAATCCCTCATAATCCTTGTCTATACCCTCAGCGCCCTTGAACATAAGCCCCGTGTTACCCAAGCTGTCAGTCGAATATGAACCGCTGACCAATCCGTCATCATCATTTGTTCTTGTAATATTTGAAAGTTGTGTTTCAGATGTCTGATTCATTCTGTATCTGCGGACACCGTTATACTCTCCGTCTATATCAGGATCATATGAAATCCACGAAACAGGCATCATAGCATCTGTAACATTTTCAAATGAACCGTTCACAAGTTGCGACGCAAGCTTAACTATTGATACATTAAAATCTGTATATATAACATTGTTTTTCTTTGATGTTGCACGAACTGTAACAGTTCCGCTCTGTGCATTTTTTAAAACGCTGAGAGTTCCGTCAGCATCAATAGAGATACCGGTCGGATTACCGACATGTTCACCGTTTTTACTTGTAAATCCTACTACAGACCATTCAATTTCATTATCTGTCGTATTTGCAATCGGATTATGATGCTCTGCAGTAATTTTTGTTGAGTTTGGACTATCCGTAAGCGGTACAGGTAATGTACTTACATTTGAAGTAATGCTTACACTTTCTTTTGCATAATCAATAACAATAGCAGGCTTTATAATATCCGTACTTTCTGCAATTTCAGGGAACTTATCAATAAGCTGCTGCCAATGGTCACTGTAGTTCGCCTCTGAAACATCCTTCGAAAAAATCTTATTTGCATTTGTACCATTATAGTTAGCCATTATCAAGAAACTGACATAATCCTCGTCCTTGTTGTCAACAATATATCCATTTTTATTTAAGTCGCTTTCTGTGCCGGTTCCGAGTAAATAATCTGTAATATCAAGCTCTGTCTGCCATGTTTCAATAGATTCTGTTTCTCCTCTGGTGCCGTCGTAAATATACTTATCTTTCATCATACGGTTAAGTGTGAAAGATTTGTTTTCTTCATTATCAATTATACTTGCGGTTGATGATACCGCCTTAGTTATAATATCCGCTTTTTCTGCATAAGAATTTGCTGCACTGTTTGACTCGTCCCATTCATTTGATAAAGGTTTCAACATAAGCTTGCCATCCTTTGACAATGAAGCCGTAAGACGAAGCTTTATTGAGGTTATTGGCAATCCTTCTTTTATGGCTTGCTTTAAAGACGAAATATCGAATTTTAGTCCTCCGACAAATGCACGGTCATTATCGACGCTATTTGTTATTTCAAGCTCCGCACCGTTTACATTTTTCGTATCGGCATTTCCTTTACGGAAAAGCACGTCATCGGTCGGATATAACAATGATGCGTATTCGGATGCCGTTATGGAAACAGTATATTCTGAATAAATTGCACTATTGCTCTTAAGTTCCGCCTTTATATTGACAATAGCTCCTGTTGTACCCTTGCCTATTGTCAATACTCCGTTGTTTATAGAAATATTATCAATATTGGTACCTGTTATTGACCAGTTAAACTCTTCATCCTTTATCGGATTGCCGTATTGATCTAAAACCTCCGCATTGTAGGTATACTCAGCCGGCAAAGAAGCACTTATAAGCTCTATGTCTGATTTACCCGATATTTTTACGGATGTTGGGTTAAGTGTTTCCGTTTTCTTAATTGTGATATTCTTTTCTGCTAAATAGGTTTCACCATTCTTTTTATAATTAAGATTAAGAATAACGTTATATTCACCCTCCGGCAAATTCTCTGCAACCGTAATTGCTCCGGTAGCGGCATCGAACATAATATTATTTTTCACATCTATATCACTGCTCGTAATGCTCCACTTACGCATACCGCCCTCAAGGTCATATGTAACATCTTCGTATTGCGTCTTATACTTAGCGATATATTTGTTGTCAGTTAAAGGCTTTGTGCCTGAAAATTCTATTGTATCCGCTCCGACAACGGTTACACCGTTTATTTGCGGTTTTGCACGATATGAATATGTCATCTTTGGTGCGTTTTTGCCGGAAAAATAAATTTTAGTTTTACTATCAAATGAAGATAATTTTTCCGATGTTACAAAAAAGCTTACCATACCATCTGTATCAGCCAATTCCTTAAGCTGTTCATATGTAAAATCAAACGTATACAGACCGTCTGCTACAGATGCAGTTGCTAACGGAGCTGTGTCAGCTGTTCCGCCGCCATATTGCCAATCAGTATTCCATGACGGAAGCATTGTTTTTATTGACTTCGTTACAGCAAGTCTATCTACACCGCTACCGTAATACGGTACACTTTCTCTATCATACATCCATATAGCAAGTTTTTCCGTTGACGTATCGGTTTTTAAAGAAAACTTGAAATCATATAAATCATTCTCTGTATTATCAAGTTTGCTTATATCAAAGCTTGTAATAAAACCAAAACCCGGTTTTGACTCAATTTCCTTAGTTCCATCAAGTCCGCTATCGCCTAAATAACACCAATTATTGCCACAAGAACCGTCAAGTTCTCCTCCGCTCTTTCCATTTGCTCTGAACCATAACAAGTTGCTTGGATTGAGTTCTACTGTAGGAATTACATCCAAAACTGTGATTGCAACTTCAAACGGCTCACTTACAACAACTGTGCCTTCCTCACACTCCTCAGAGTTCACCGTAGCTGTTACAGCCACATTGTATTCCCCTGCGAATACACCTTGTTTAACGCTCAAAGTACCGTTTTCGTCAATATCAAAGCTCGTATCATTATCGACCGAGTATGTTACACCAACTTTCATTTCATTATTATCGGCATCTGTAACAATTGCGGTATATGTTCCGACAACTGCCGGCAATACAGAAGTATACACCGTTGCACTTTCTGCACCTGATACCTCAACTTTTTTTGCATAGGTTTGAGATATTGTAATTTTCTTTTTGGTAAGTACAGTATCATTAACCTTTGCCTGAATTTCAATAATGTCGCCGTCGTTTACCGTATTCTTCGTTGTGATTGTGAACTTACCGTCAATAACATCATATTTTTCAAGTTTATCTTCGCCTGATATAATATTCCACGTTACTTCGTCATTGCATATTTCACCGTAATTATCAGTAACTTCGGCTGTATATTCTGCAGTTTGTACTTGATTTGCACTTGTTATTCCTATTTTATCAGGACCTGAAATTTTTATATTCTCAGCTTGCGGTTTCACTCTGTATGAATATGTCATTTTCGGTGCATTATCACCGCTCAAATAAACCTGTGTTTTTGATTTTGATGCAAAGTCCGTCGATGAAACAAATAAACTCACAATATTATCATCATTAACATTCTGCATAAGGCTGTCATAATCAATATTAAAAGTATATTTCCCATCTGTTCGCGAGGCTGAAGCTAATGCATTTGCATTTTCCGTACCGGACTGTGCATACTTCCAATCCGGATTCCACGACGGAAGCATCTCTTTCACTGACTGAGTGACATCTTTTTGTACAATGCTTTCTCCGTGATATTCACTGCCGCTATATGCCCAAATTGACAACGGTATACCGTTGTTTGCAGCAGTTAATGTGATTTTAACATCTTCATATAAATATGTATCACTGTCAAAATCACTCATATCAAAACCAATTATAAAACCAAAAGCGTTTCCGGACTGCACTTCGCATCCGTTTGCGCCTGTTATCTTGCTTTCGTCCGATGAAGCATCTCCCGTGTTATACCAGTTACTTCCGCATGAACCGTCAAATTCTCCATCGCTCTTTCCGTTTGCACGAAACCACGCAAGCTGTACAGCAGATTTTTCGCCGTTATCACTGTCTGCCGCCATAGATTTTATAGGGGCAATTCCGGCAGAGGTTATGAGCATTACAAGTGAAAGCAATGATGAAATAAACTTAATATGCTTAATCTTTTTCATATTTTATTCTCCCCTTAGTTAATTTTCTCAAAGACAATATTTTTTATATTGATGAGATAAGTATTCGGTATTTCCTTATCAGTTATCACAAGAGTGTTTTCTCCTGTTTTTAGTTCAACTTCTCCCAAGTCCTCATACACATACGTTGACCATGAGCCTGTCTGTGCAAAAGTATGGTCAAAGGTCGTTCCATTCATGTTAAATGTCGCTGTTCCGCCTCCTGAATTGATATTTGCGGAATAATATACTGTCATTTTATATTTGCCAGCCGCTCTTGCTGTAAAATCAAAAGTGATTTTTTGTTCCGTTCTGAAATTCTCAATATATGCGTTATTTCCCGTACCGAGAATATTTAACATTCCTCCCTCGACCTTTGCCGTTCCCGCTAAAACAGTCAGAGTTGACGGTATTTCCTCGCCTGTATTATATGTACAGTAAAGGCTAGGTGCATCTTTACCCGCAACAAAGCACTTTGGTTTATTGTCTTTTTCAAGTCCATATCTATCGTAATTTACGGTAGTTGCGAAAAATTCAATAATATTGTTTTCATCAGCATTCTTTTTTAGTTCATTTATATCAAGTTCAAACACATATTTGTCATTTACGCATTGCGCTTTTGCAAACGGCTGCGTCTTCTGTTCGTCCGGCACAGCTTCGTCAATATTACCCCATGTCGGTAATATTGCTGATATATTGTCGACAACAGTGTTATAGCCTGTTTTATCCGCGCCTGCGACCGCCGCATCATTTGCCACCCTACAATACTCGCTCTTATTCCAGTCAGTATTGCTTATCGGCGTATCATACATAAATAATCCCATATCCATATCGCCGCCACTCGCTCTGTTCAACGTAAGACTTACCGATTCTAAATCATCTTCGCGTTTTAATATATCCGAAAGGTCAAATCTCATTAAAAATGCAAATCCTTGTGCACCTTGAAGTTCCTCTGACATTCGTAAGCCCGATTTAGCATCATCTTCAGTCATATACTGAGAGTTGCTTGAAAGCAGTCTGTAATTCATACTGTTTTCTTTTGAGGATTTTCTTACCTGTACCGCCGCACTGTAGTATGTATTTGACTGTGCTTCACCTCCGCTTGCATTTTTAACGCTTTCAGGGATAACACGCTTATCCATATGTATTGCACGATCTATGATACTTAAAATTTCCGCACGGGTAACATATCCTTTAGGTCTGAACGAACCGTCCTCATATCCCGATATAATACCCGTTATATATGCTTGTACCGCATAATCACGAAATTTTTCATCTATATTTTCATAATCAGGGATTAACTCACAATATTTATCAAGATTGTCAGGAAAATATTCGCCGGACAAGCTGTTTATTATAGCTTTGGCAACCTTTTCACGCGTCATTTCTTCACTATAATCGGAATAATCACCATTTTCAAATATTCCGTAATCCAGCATCAGTCGTATATACGGTGTTGCCCAATAGCCATTTGAAATCTGATAAAAATCACCTTTCCATGCACTGTAAATCTTTGCAAATTCTGCTGCACTTACGGGATTATCAGGTTTAAACGTTCCATCGCTATAACCGTCAAGATATTTCTTTTCAGTACACTCTGTGATTATTTTCTCCGCCCAGTGTCCTCTGCAATCTATAAATTTTGAGCTTGTAAATCCCATTCCGCCGGCTGCACCCGGAAGATTACTTGCTCCGGAAGGAGCATCAGAATTTTCTTCATCGTTTTCTGTGCTTTCGGTCCCTTCTGTTTTCGAAGCATTAGGCTCAGGTGTTGCCGACGGCTCGGGTGTAGCTTCAGAGTTTTCTTCACTGTCGGTATCTATTTCACTTCCATCATCAGAAACAGTTTCAGTTCTGAAACTGTCCGCCGCAAAAGTATTCAGCACAGGCATTGACATAAGAATCGAAAGGACCATGAGTATAGCCACTAATTTTCTTAATTTCACAATCATTCCTCCTTTCTCTCAAATCAATTCGTTTCTCTCAAATCCAACACTATTGTTGATAGTGCAGGCATTGTAATTGAATTGTTTACATCCATCATCGTATCAGTCACAAGATCATGTATCTTTGAAACATCAGCTTCAAGCTCCACATTTACCGCTTTATCCTCGTCAGAACAGTTCATGATGATAATGTAATTTCCGTACTTTGCTATATTTATGCGTCTCAGTCCCAGTGGCGATGCCATATATCCGTTTCCGTGAGCACTCCACTTGTCATTCATTTCATGCCAACGGAACACCTGCGAATAAATCGCATGTTCACGGTGATTATCTGCATAATAAAATCCGTTCATCGTGCTGCGCCAATTTAACGTCATTCTTACAAATTCACCCTTATGTTGTAATGATAGCGACTGAGAAATCTCATCTGAGAACACATATTCCTTCTGATTTCCGTTTTCGTCCTTGTTCCATGGTTCATTAGGCATATATATACCCGAACCCAAATCAAACTTTGTAATATACACTCCATTGTCAAGAAGTCTGTAATAAATCTCATATGCTGCCTGTGCTCTTGACATTACACTGTTGTACTTGATTTCAGTATCGTTTCCAAAAGCATTTTGAAGCCATCTTTTAAATGTTTTTTCATCTATCTTATCATTCGGTGCAAAATTTGTGTCGTTTACACCCTCTATGATATTTTTCCATGCAAGTGTTACTATAGCCGCTTCCTGAGGAATATCCTTTATATCCGCATAGGTTTTATAACCCTCGGATGCTTTTTTTATATCATCGCCCATAGCATCAAAATTCAATATCATATAATAGAGTAGTCTTCTGTCTGATACAAGCGAGCTTAAATACAGTTCACCGTATTCAATAAACAGTTCCATTGAACGCACAGAGTCCTTTGAACCGAATCCGGCTGCTATAAAGTTATTCCATGCCGCATATTCAATTCGTCCAGGTCCCTTGTAATTTCGGGTATTTATATTAAATTCACGCCTTATTGCGTTATATCCTTTATGATTTACAACTGTATCAGCGAAATAATTCATAGCGTGTGAAGCATTTACTGCTTTTTTTATGAGTTCAGGGTCTTTTGTTATGAGTGCCAAATCCGCAACCATTGCCGCACCGTGAGGGCCGTAATTTCCGTCATAAGCACCGTCAAAGTGACCTATTGTTTCCATTGACAAGCCTTTTGGAGAAATCAATATTGACTGTCTTGGTGTTCTCATAATACCTGTTGCCTCATACATTCTCTGTTTAAGGTCTGAATCGCTTATACACTGTGACGGAGCAATCATTTTTAACGCTCTCTGGAATGCAACACCCGAAACAACATTGAAAAGTTCTTGATTTACTGCAGGTTTACGCTGAACAACATTAAACATATAGTCCGTAGCTTTAACATACATATTCGCATATGCATCTCTGCGTTTTACCTCCGGCGTATCAGGATTCAAATCGTCATCAATGTATTCATCAAGATACCCTGCTGCTATAATCGCATCTCCTATTTCCGTGAATACTTCTCCAACAGCTCTGGCACCTGCATTAATGCCGCCATTTGCTTCCATTCTATCCGGACCGCCTATCCATGTTTTGTATGTTTCGTTATTCCAACCGCCGTTTGAACCTTGAGAACGCACTTGATAATCAAGCCATGCAACGCAACGGTCTATGATTTCCGGTTCATGGTAATAGTTTGACCATTCACGGTTATATGCCATTGCCATAGCACGTATTCCCTTTTGGTTCTCGCTGTTTGAACCTATACACTTGACATAGTGAACATTTTTCCAATTTTCCCACGAACCATGGCTCATTGAGTTTGTTCCTTCAAGTACCGCTCCATATGCTCCTGCCGGTGATCTTCCTGCTGCAACAGCTTCATCCCATTCCTTGCCGTAATTCTGACTTTTTTTAATATCCTCTATTCCCGCATTCATTTCATTAATTATATAGTCATACGGCGACAATCCGTTTGGTGATACTTTTATTGCACCCAAATCATATCTCTTTGTATCACCGTCCTTGTCATCAGCCATTTTTTTATAACTTGGATCCGTATGTGTAACAAGCTTATATAATTGCCTTGAATATTCGGTTGCAGCGTTCATGCCGTTTGCGGAATATGCATTTGCATCACCACCGTGATAAACCTGAAAACGTACCTCCGTCCTTCCATGCGTCATTGCCATAGGTAATCGGTAAGTTGCATAGAAATATGAGCCTCTTTGTCCCGGTTCCTCATACATATTATCCCATACCGGCCATACGGTTCCGTATTTCGCTTGAAGCGTTCCGAATTCATCGTTTATCATAAGGTTTTGAATTTCCTTATTTTCGCATTCGCTTCCCCAAAGCTTAACAGTTATATAATTCATTTTGTCGGGGTCAACTTTCATTGTAACCCAGATTTTATCATCACCGGGATAAATTTGACGGTATGTGTCGCCCAATCCTCCGTAACCAACCACGCTTTTGCCTGTATCGGCATTATGTGCCTTTTCACTTTCTTCATCGCCAAGAACAACATAATCCAAAACATCGTCTTTTTCGGCTTCTTTTGTGTTAATATTTACATACACGCTGTCATTATCAAGTTTTTTCAGCGTCATACCATGATAATTTTCTAAATCGGGATCGGATACAAGGTCAGTTACCAACGGAGCAACGCTCAGGTCATCTATAAGAAATGTGCCTGTTGAAGCTCTCAAGCCAATATTTATTCTTACAAGGCTTGAACCTTCCGGTACCGTTATGGAATAGCTGCTCTGTTGCCAATCCTTATCGGCGTCAGAATCGAGATAAGTTTTTGAAACATTAGCCGTTTGTGTTTTGCCGTCGTCCGAGTAAACAATAATATTTACCGACATACCCCAAGCGTTTGATGCTCTCTTATACGGTCCGATTATCTTGTACCACCAACTTACATCATAAACTCCCGGTTTTACACGGAAATATGAACCGTTATACTTGTTATTAATAATCTGCTGATTATTTTCAGCAGTAACATTCAATGTATCGGCTTTAAACATATAACACGAGTTACCCAAATGAGCATATTCACTTGTGACACCCATTTCAGCCACTGCATTTTTAGAAATATTGGTTCCCCACCAATTTTCCTCATCGCCCTCCCAGCCGTAAGTATAACTGTCACGCGAATTCGGCATAACAGTTTGATTGGTTGTTATCGGATTTGAGAGCACATTCTTTCTGTCAATTTTTTCAAATGAAATATCATCGAAATTTACCTGTCCCGTAGCCGCTTTAATTCCAATAGAAATTCTTATTTGTGCTGTATCCTTTGTTGGGATTATGTAAAAATCGTTACCGCTCCAATGCTGTGAATATATATCATCTTCATATGACGGTGCTGATATACAGTAGCTGTATGTACTGTTCGGGATTTCCATTCCGTTTTTATCGAGTAAAGTATATTCAAAAAACGCACCGCCGTTTTGTGCATCAAGGCGAGTATAATCTTCGCTTAAAAGATACCATATACCTACCTTATACGCATCTTTATAGTCAGAATCAAACGTCTTTGAAATAGCTGAAATTTCATTTTCACCCTCAGTCAGCGTTATCGCATCAAATTTGTATGATTGTTCTCCGGAACGAAATATTTCAGTGTCAAACCCTGTTACGATACGTCCGTTTGTGGCTTGAATATTCCATTTTTCTTCTTTCTTTTCAAATCCATATACAACTGCATTTTCCAATGCCGTTACATTCGGCACAAACGAAGCCAGCATTGTACAAACCATAGCTATACTGATAATCTTTTTAAACATAACGCCCTCCGATTTTATCTTTAAATATATATCTTATAATGTAGTATCTTACTGTAATTATACGGTTTTATTTAAAATATTTCAACTGTGATTTTTTACTTTTTTATTTGATAATCCACACAAAAAAATGAGCGTATATATATACGCTCATTTGAAGTTTAAAATCTGATTGTTTTTGATACACACGGCAGAATTGGTTTCATAGCATCTTCGCCTGTGAATGATTTCCACATGAATGCTTTGATAAACATTCCTTCGTCCATCTCATAATTGAAGCTTGCTCTGCCATTCTTTACTGACGATACACTAAGACATATGCCATCCTCTGAATACAGTGCTGCTATTAAGACTCCGTTATTTGTTTCATCATTCGGATTTTTAACAGTTATATCAACAGATGAACTTGTGTCTGAGCTTGAATAATCTTCTCCGATGATTATTTCTGGCTTTACAATTGGCTGTTCCTGTTCTGTCACTGTAAATGTTACGGTTACAGCCTGCGGAGCATTATAGTTATCTGTCTCATCAGCACTTACAACAACTATATACTCTCCTGTTTCCACTATTTCCGAAACACTCTCACCATTTTTAGTAATGGAATATTTAAGCTCGGTTTCATCATGGTTAAGACTTGCCAAGACATTCTTTACCTTACCGTCATATTCCGCCGACTGATTTAGTTCGGCTGTTATTTCAGCATTTGCCTTTGAAATAACAGCAGTGTATATCTGTGAATATGGTGCATAACCATCTCTTGACACCTTTAAAGTTATCGGATAGTTTCCTGCATTCGTAATTTTCGGCATATCATTTACTTCTTTGCCGTCAATTATGTAGGTAACAATATCACTGTTTTCCAACCCCTCAACAGTAAGTGCATCATGTTCGGATTTATCATATATACCACTGTACGGTGTAACAGTAATTCCCGTAACAGTCGGTTCTGCACTTATGCTTACAGAAACATTCTGCTCATACGGAACATAGTTGTCACCTCTTGAAACAGTTACTTTTACGCTATGCGTACCAATATCGGTAAATGTCGGTTTTTCCGTAGTTTCGTTTTTGTCGTCTACTTTATATGTAACGGTATCATTCTCGGTTATTCCTGATACAGTAATTAAATCATGAGATTTACCGTCATATTGAGCATTACCGCCTGTTACGGTAACACCCGTAATTTGTGCCTTTTTAATTTCTACTGTTTCGGTCCATACATAATCCTTGTAATTTTCACGTGATACTGTGATTTCAAGACTATATTCCTTCGCATCAGTACCCTTTAATTCTTCTGTCGCATTGCCGTCAATCTTGTACGAAACGGTATCTCCCTGTTTAGTGCCGCTTAACGTCGCCAAAACCTGCTCGTTTCCATTGTATACAAGATCTGCAGACGGGGTTACTGTCACATCGGTGATTTCCGGCAAATCTTCGTCTGAACGCGAGATTATATTAAACGACTGTGAAATTGTAGCACCGTATGTTTTTTCCCACTTTCCAAGGTTTGATGCGACAACATTCACTTCAATCGGGAATTTTGCATTTTCAGGAATTTTATCTCGTAAAATTTCTATCTTCCAAGAATATGAGCCATCATCTCCGACTATTCTAACTGCTTTTGCCGGACCGTATTCAACAAAAACATCCGTATATTTCTGTAAATCACTGTCTGTTGATGTGTATTCTATGTCAAACGACGGATTTTCAGTTATTCCGTATATATTTATATCGCTAATCTTATTAAGTGTAAGCGTCTGTTCTGTACCCTTATTTACATATGGGATATTCATCTGTGAACTTGTTGCCTTAAACGACGAAGTTACAAAGCCATTTTCATCTCTTACTTCAGGTGATTTAATAAATCCATAAGAATCCATCGTATTATAACCGTCTTCAAGTGTATACTGATTTCCCGATCTGAAATAAACTCTGTTATTATGGAAACGCAACTTCGTGCGTGTTACAGACGCAACATTTTCGGCTTCTGCATTGCTTTCATCCTTTGTCATTCCCGCCATATCAAGTAATTCTGAGCTTACAATCTCATAAGGTGCAATCAGAGGAACAAATTCCGCTTTAGTATTCGTAGGATATTTAGCCTCATCACCTGCATTGTCGTATGCAACAGTATTTTTTGTTGTTATTGACGGTATTTTGCTCATATAATATGTGTCAACAGTTACAGTATCATATCCGCCTAAACTTGCAGTATTACTTGCATTTCCATCCGGCGAAGACATTCTCTCATAGTTTATGAAACGGTTGCTGCCGTATCTTGAAAACGGATTGCTCGCAAATGATGTAAATGGAGAAATAAGTGTCGGTGCTGTAGCCGGAGTGTTGCTCCATGTAGATTTTGACGGATCTTTCATTAGCATAAACGACTCAATTTCCGAAGATGTGCTTCCGCTAATACCTGTTGCCTTTGAATCAGGTGACTCAGGAATTGCGTAGTTTGTAAATTTATTTACTTCGTTTGCAAATTCTTCATCAAAGAACCAGAAAGAAGCTTTCTTGTCGTCCTCGCTTGCACTGCTGTTATTCTGTCCAGATGACAACCAGCCCTGCAAATAATCTCTGTAATAACCCGCTTCTTGTTCGCTTGTTCCATTCTTCTCAAACGGTTTCATTAAGTATCCCGTGTTAGTCAAATCATTAAGTTGACCTGTTATAGCATAGTCTGCCGGCAAGCGTGCTTCAATCGCCTTTGTTATGTACTTTGTAAGCATATATGTTGCATTATCCGACCAATCATAATGACCACTGCCCCATTCAATTATATGTGATACAAGATACTCGCCGCCTTCACTGCGTTCATGCTCAATATGCCATCTTGCGTCACGAACGGAACGGTCACGGTCTGCACCGTTTGAATGTTCTGTGTACTGTGCGGCATACTGCAAAGTCGGAACACCCGGAATCATTGCTTCGTTACCGCTCATACCGTTTTTCATATGAATTTGTGCAATAACACGATTTTTGTTCCAATTTGCACTCTTGTTTCCAAAACCGGAAGCCGCACTGTGACCTATGGTAATAATCGGTGTTGTGTCTTTTATTTCACTATAACCCGATACTTTTGCTATACCTGCAAGAATCTCATCTAAAATCTGTGCCGCATCTTTGTTGTCGGTTGTAAACTTGCTTGTGTCTGTTATCAGTTCATTGCCGTTATAATCTTCCTTTGTATAGAAACCATTTAAAGTGTTATTATAGCCATATTTATCTTTCTGACACACAAGGAACAATATACCGAAATTCTTTTTTGCAAGTTCGCTTCTTAGCATTTGTGAGTACACAAACGGTACTTCAATCAAATTCATTTTTACCGCTACAAGACCTTTAAGTTCTCCAGGCGATGTATTTGACGGAACCCATAAATATGTATCATATGTCTTGCCTGTTTCTGATGTACCGTTGTTATACTCTGTTGTTCCGCCTGCAAAATGATACTGGAACATATCATCCTGCGTGTCTGTCTGAAGTGCATATTCCGGTGCATACTTTTCAGGCAACGTTTTTATGATAAGCTGCGGAAGATATGAAGCATTAACAGCTTTTTTGCCATCGTCAACAGTTGCTGACGGAATAGCAAAATAGTCATTTCCCGCTTGTTTTTCAGCCTGTTCCGCTCTTTCCACATTCATGTACAATTTGCTATCTGATAGATTAATCTTGTTTGTATTAAGCACAAACTCACAAGCTGCGTATTGAGCATTATTGCCACGCTCTTTTGATACAATGTTTATATTAGCATTGCTTGCGGCATCATAGTTGAAATTACCTCCGTTCCAAGGATTAGATTGAATCAGATTTACGACCGTTGAAGTATATGCCGAATATCCCGTTTTGGTCAATCTTAGTGTTACTACTTTATTTGTTAAATCAACACCTGTAAGATCAAAGCCGAGTGCAAGATTTTTCTCATCGCTGTCGCTTTGATTTCTTATATAGTGTCCTTTATTTGCAGTTTTCGCCTGCACATTATAACAATAATCATTTGATGCAATTATTGTTTTTGTATCTTCCGCATCAAACAGTGCTGTTAAAGTAACATCAGCCGCAGGCATTGTAAATGTTAGCTGATTGCCATTTGATGTGACAGGTACTGCACGCGTGCTATTATCCGATGTATAGCATACCGTCAGACTGTTTGCGACATAACTTGCATCGCTTACAGTAACAGTTACCTGCTCATTAACCTTTGCTGATTTAGAAACGGTAAGCTTTCCGTTTATTTCATCAGCTACTTTGATATTATAAGACGGTATTACCTGCTCTTCAACTTTAACAGAAATACTGCCTGTCTTTGTATTATAATTAGTTGTATCTGTCGGAGTAAATACAACATCATAGCTTGCTGTTCCTATATTTAATACAGTATCCGCTTCATTCCACGCAAGCGTACCTGATGTGTTTCCGCTTACTGTCGGAAGCGTAACATCACTTAGTTTCATACCATCAGTGTATGTAACTGTTATTTCACTGTCTGACCATGAAACATCAGGTGTTGCTTTCTTAATGTTGACTACTATTTCTATATCTTTTATTTTATAATCATTTGTATTGTCCGGTGTAAATACCGCCGCAAATTTTTGATTATCCCCTGCATTTAATGCTGTATCCGGTGCTTTCCATGTAATAGCACCCGCTGTGTTGCCGTCCGGATTTGTAAGAGCTATGTCCGACAATTTCATATTCGGCGTATATGTAACATCTGAAATTGCAGGAACTGTTACAATCGGCTCTTGAAGTCCGTGTGCATTTATTGTAACAGCCTTTACCTCGCCAGCAAATGCTTTATTGTCACCGTCCGTAACCGCTTTTAAACGTACTTGATATTCTCCCGGTGCAAGGTTTGTAATTTCTGTTCCTGTTACATCTGTCCATTCACCTGACGACGACAACTTATATTCCATTGTATTGTTCACACCTGTGATTTTACCGTCATTTCCGTTTACGGTTGCCTCATCAACTCCTGTTATTTCAGGAGCAGCAGGACGTACCGGAATTGCCAGTGACTGTGCTTCACTGTCAGTTGTTGTTGAATTGTCGCCTTTCTTGACTATTTTAAGCGTCGTACCCAACCACAAACTATTTATTGCAAGTTCGCCGTTTTCAGGCACAACTGCCACATCATTTATTGTATAATTTCCGCCGTCTATAAATCCTGTAAGCTTTTCAGCAATATAGTCAATAGCGATTTCGGGTGTATTCTCCGTTGTTGTCTGCGGAATTGCTTTTACTAAGCCGTTTTCATATTTGTAAAGAGTGACATAGTCCGAAGCTATTGTTACAGTTTCAGGTGTGTATGTACCGTCAAACAACGTATAATCATCACCGATTGATGTTATTTTTTCTATTGTTATACTCTCAGATTGGAAATCGCTGTTTGAAGTGATTTTCGGCACATCAGCAAAACCTACTCTTATATTAGGGAATGTAATATTTTTTACTGTTGTATTTTCAAGAGTAAGTTTACCGTAACATTTCAGCGTATCAACTGCCGAATTCTTTAATATACCCTTGCTTTCTATTGTGCTTCCGTTTATTTGCAGATGACTTATAGTTAAATTATCTGCATTTATTGTTGTATTTTCTTTTATTTCAAGATTACCACTTCCGTTTATTGTAAGGTTTTTTATAGTGAGCTCTGTACTTCCTTCGAAAGCTATATAGTAGTTTCCGTTATTAATCGCCTTATTGTTTCCATTTATTGTTATATTTTTATTTTTTACATACATACCTTTAGATGTGGTGACATCATTCAATAATTTTATTGTATCTCCATCTTCGGCACTTGTGTATGCATCCTCAAATTTTTCATATTTTGTTACTGTTTCGCCATGTGTAAGTGATGCTTCTGCTTTTTTATATTCCACTGTAATTTCCGCTTTTGTACTGTATTTTCTGTTTCCGTCCGTTCTGTCCTTATTATACAGAAAATATGAATTTGCATCATTTTCATTAAAAAATTTTGCTATATTATCGCCTGTAATTTTAACTGATTCTGTTCTTTCTCCCGTTTTTGTACCGGCATCCTCCATCAATTCTGTCATAGTCGTTGTACCTACCGTAATGGCAGCAATTTCTTCTGTTGTTGATTTACTGCTAAAAGCAACATTAGCTGCTGTTTTTGAAACTTCGAATATATCTGCTATTTTAGTTTTATCCGCAGGATTCTCCGTGTGAAGCATGACAAATGGTTTTCCGCTGAATTTTGATGAACCTTGATATGCGGTAATTGTTACATTTGTAACTATAGCATCCTCCGGAAGTTCTATTTTGTCAAAATAATAGAATATTCCAAAGTTTGATTTTGCCGTAGATTCCAAATCTCCGCTTTCTACAATTTTACTGCTACTTGAATTCATACCGGTCCATTCACCATTTTCATTCACGCCACTTGCTCTTACTTGTGCTGCAACACTCGCAGTCTGAACTATCGGGCTTATTACCGTTTCTTCATTTTCTGCCGAAACAGTGAGCATTGAAAATGAGCTCAACGCCATTGCCGCCGCAGCAACAAATGATATAATTCTCTTAAAATTTAATTTCATTTTGCACCTCTCCCCATAAAATAATATTTTAACTTATCTTTATAATAACATAAACAATAGAACATTTAAACTTTGATATTTAATTTTTGTATTCAAACTTTAACACTATTCCCATTCATACGGCTGCATATTTTCGTCCCATATCATAATTTTAACAGCACTATCGGGATTTTTCTTTTTATAACCGAATTTAATCTCGGTATCAGAGTTAATTTTGCGTGTTTCGCATTTTACTTCTGCAAGCTTGCCGTCATTATCATATTCAGCGACATACACCTGCACAATATCTTTATATCCGTCGTCCTTTGTCATTCGAACAGTTACATATCCGTCTGCATAGTCAGCGTTTTTCACCTTTGCTTTTAAGCCCATAGGATTGATTTTCTTCAAAACAAATGTCGTTGCAGATGGTATCTTTGTCTTGCTCCCGTCTACAGCACCGTCCGCCGTTTCACCGAAATAGTAATATTCTCCGCTTATAAGTTCTTCATATACGCCGTCAAGTCCTAATTTTTCTATAGGAATATCATACTCAAGGTCATTCTCATTTCCCATAAGATTATTGCTGTTCATAATTATAGCATAATCGCCGTAATTCATATACATAAACGCATCAACATAATGATTTTCAAACAACTGCCAATCGCTTGATTCTGCCGTTTTGACATTCCACCCCTCTGTTTTCATTTCAGCATAGCCATATTTATCATATAAATCTGTCGTATGATGAACTCGCACAAGATTATTCATCACGCTTTTCTGCTGATTTTGGCTATCTGCCGTATTATAATAAGTCTGACTATGAAGAGGATTTCGCCAATTCAGTGCGAGGTATATTCGCTCATCTCCATTCTTTATAACAACATTCCTGCCCATTTCGTCTGCCCATGCATATGACGTCTGACTGTCATCATCCATAATATAATCATAATCGATGATATTTTCCTCATTAATTTTTGATATTATTTTGTCAAAATTTATATACATCTTAATTACCGCCAGCGCATTGTCCTCAAAATGGCTGTTTGACGGAGTATAACTCTCGGCATTTACCAATAGCTTGTTATGTTCAAAAAAAAGTTCGTATGTCTTTAAAGCTGTTTTATTACCTTTTTCCACTGCATTGTATTCATCAAGAATATATCGTTCTGTACCCGGATAATACGCATTTCGGTTTCCTGTCAAGCCTTCTGCGTATAGCGTAGGATTTCCGTCTATTTCTGCATTTGCCGTAAACATAAAATTATCTATTGCCGAATATGCGTTTTTCATACGCTCAATATATTTTTTTGCACGGTCAGATTGCAGATTTTCCCCTGCAAACTCCGTAAGCTGTGACATTTCTTCTAAAGCTTCCGTTCCGTAATCGCCCGAATAACCGCCTTGAATTGAGCCAAAGTTCTCCAATATAAGACCTTTTGGCGATACCCAATAACTTGAACATACATTGTTTATGCTGAATCCCAATGCTATATCAAGGTATTTCTCAATATTATCTTCTTGCCCCTGTGTTTTCCACGATAAATCACTATCCATAAGCTGCAAAGCCTTTTCAAATCTGAGTGCTGCTACAATATTTACCATGTCTTGATTCGGTGCGTGTCCTGCACCGTCAAGCGATACAAGATAATCTCTTGCTTTTGCCGCCATTTGCGACCATGCTTCAAGTCTTGTTAAATCTGTTTTGCAGTCTGCGTCACTATCAATTACTTCGTAAAAATCCACATCATCGCATATCATTATCATTGCCTGTGCCACACTGCGAAGCCCAAATCCCGTCAAGTGCTGACTTTCAGACACCTTTCTGTTCGGTCCGCCTATCCATTCCGAACTGTAAAAACTGCCGTTTTCGCCTTGTGCACGGGTAAGAAAGTCAATTCCTTTTACTACTCTGTCCAAAAGCTCCGTTTTTTCATTTTCGGTATAACCTAATTCGTCCGACTTTTTATATGCGTAAGCAAATATTTCATTGATATTTAACGGAGTTAAGTTCTGCGTCATCATACGGCTGTAATAACAATCTTTCCAATTCGTATCAGCGGCAGCTTTGTTCTTCCAGCTTGTCCCCCTGGTCACCATTCCTTCCATATATGACGGATAATTGTCCATTCCGTATATCTGCCAAGATTTGAATGTTTCCACTGCTGATTTTGTATATTTTAGTGCAAGCTCTTTCTGCTCGGAGTATGGTATCATATCACTTTTAGCCGTTGGAGTATGTTTTCCTGTTACCGTTTCAAATTTCGACGGGTCAAAATCAGCCTCTTGCGTCATATACGCCGCATATATACCTCGGCTCGGCTCGGTTTGTTCCTTAATTGTTATATTGCTGTAATTTGCATTCCCGCCCGTTGAATATATCCTAAGCGATACGTAATCTTTACCCTCAGTATAAATTTTAGGTATCATATATGTTGAATAGATAAATCCGCCGTTATACTGTGGCGAAGCATTAAGAAAATTCAGTTCAACCCAATCTCTGCGGTCAACCAGTCCGTTCCTTGACGGCTGACTTGAATTTGTGATATTCATATTACCGCTTGTCGGGTCACATACCCAAAGCATTGTATCGCCGGTATCATCTCCCCATAGTTTTACAGTTAAATAATTTGTCTTTTCACTGTCGCACTTCATCGTTACAACCATTGCACCGTTTTTATTGAGAGTTCTGTATGTATGTTCAACGCCTTCAACGTTTTTTGTCTGAATTCCGTTATCACGAACAACTTCAAGACGGTTTATGCGATTAGTGCCAACCACCGTCATTTCGCTGTCGGTATTACCTATATCAATATAATCTGTAAGGTAATCATAAACATTTTGAAAATTAGGTGCAGATGGTGGTTGTAATGTTAAATGTACATCTGAAACTTCGTCCGTTTCACTGCCGGCTGTTAATTTAGCATCACCTTTGAGTTTTTTTGTTCCCTCAAACCACTTCGGACGTGTTATTTTTCCGTCACTTTTTAAATATGTATCGTTACGATACATTCCCTTTTCGTCTTTAATAGTACAGTCATAAACATTATCCCATTCAAGCATTACTTCCGTTCCGTCTGCAGCTGTATAGCTTGACATATTTCCAGAGGATATTATAACATCACCCGAAAGGTACTGTTTTGCCTCGTCTATTGCAGTTCTGTTTATATCGTTTTCTTCGGCCAAAGTATGCACACTTGTTAAAATAACCATACTCAACGCAACCACCGTGCTGAAAATCCTTTTCATATGCCCTCTCCTTTATAAATCACATACAACTTGTTTATATTAAGTATATACTTTTCTGTTTTTATTAACAAGTTTGTATATTGATAGTTTTGTATGTTTTTTTACAAAAACAATATCCCTAGAGTTAAAGATAATATTGCATACTGTAATTGGTTTAACGGAGTAAGTATGGAAATACGCATTTTAACGCCGGTTGAAAGTATATCCGTCGATGAGGGGCGAACTGCGGATGTTTGCGGCACGGCTAAAATTATACGAATAACGGCAAAAAATAAGGTTTCTGCATCAATACATATATATGCATAATCAAGCTACATTAAACATTATATCCTTGATTTCAAAATACACAGTTTATTTTTTCAGAATAAACCACTCTCTACTTCTTATTTTATAGCTATGTATACCGCAATGCCCTATTGACACAAAAAAATAGTGCCGTTAGTTTGGTTTTACCCACTCTAACGGCACTATTTTAGTATCAAGTGTAAATCATTTCTTCTAATTCTTCGAGCGTATATCCGTCGTTATACAATTCCTGTATCACTTCCGGATCCTCGCCATGCATTGCGGCAACCGTCTTTATATCTTCAAGATATTCTTCCTCATAATAATCGTCATACCCCGTATCGATATAGCAGTCGCAACCGTAATCGTACCAATGTCTGCCGTATGATTCGATATAATTAAAATGACCTCTTTCACGTTTACCGTTACTTTTGATTTTCAGAATATCACCCTCATTAAGAACAATATGTTCATACTTGCCATTCTCCAAATCTTGAAACAGTTCCGAATCAACCAACGCTTTCCAAAGTATCTGTTTAGTCGAAGCAAACACATAAACGCCTTTATCCTTAAAATGAATTAATGAAATCGGGCTGTCACCTTTTACGAGATACAAATTGTTTTGATTATCAAGTATATTAAAGCTGAAACTTCCCTCTATACTTTCAGCCATAAACTTTATCGTTTTGAAATTAAGTGCATTCTTGTACTTTAGCAGTTGTACTGCGACAAATGAATCTGTTTCGATTTTACTCTTAAAGTTATACTTCTTTTGAAGTTCCTTATCATTGAACAGTACACCGTTATGAGCAAGGGCAAATTGACATTTCTTCACCCTCTCGCTCCAAGGGTGATTGTTGTAGTTCTTGCTCTTGTCCCCTTGTGTACTGTGTCTTGTGTGACCGATTACGGCATTGACAAACTTCGGAATATCGGGATGAAACTTATACGCACTCACCGCACTTTTGTTTATCTTCATATTACCCAAAATCGAATATGCAACACCTGTTGCGTCTGTACCACGTTCCGCACTCTCCATTCCAAGTAAATCCACAAGTTCATTCATATCTTTTAGCTTATCCTTATAACTAAGCACTCCATATATTCCGCACATTATATCTCCACCTCATTTCTTATCGGTTCATTAACGTAAAGTCTTTTCTCTTTTAAATAATTAATCAGTTCTTGTTTGTCATCTGCTATTCCTTTTACGAAATCAAGCCATGTAAGACTCTGCATAAATTCATCGGACAAAGAAATAGCAACCTTACAGATTTCATCTACCATCT
>OLQC01000905.1_pt1 | contig 27055 bp, 21 predicted proteins | sample 1672471 | NCBI WGS metagenome assembly OLQC01 (sample SAMEA3136689, study PRJEB25190) | human gut metagenome | biome: human gut; feature: human-associated habitat; material: faeces | place: Austria | collected 2013 | reverse complement strand
CCGAAGTCCGGATCCATCAGGTGCGGCACAACGCCGCAGCGGTCGTTGTCCACATCCTGCCAGATACGCGTGCGCACACTGCACATGGAATTGCGGCTGCCCTGGTAGATGGGAGCATTGTCGCAGAGCAGCGCAAAGAATGGTGTAAGCAGGCTGGCCACACGCATTTTGCGCACAAAATCCATCTCATCAAAATAGTCAATCGAGAGCAGTGTCGCCGCTGTGCCGCGCATCACCTGCATTCCACAGGAGCCGGTATTTTTGAAATACCGGTCCATGGCTTCATCCCGGGTGCGTGGCACCAGGGGCAGGGCCTCGGCGCGGGTGGTGGGGTGGCAGCCCAGCGCCCAGGCACGCAGGCCATGCGCCGCCAGCGCCAGCCCCATTTGCAGATACAGGCGGTTATACAGATCCATCATGTCCTGCACGTCCCGCTGCGCGGCCAGCGTCAGGCAGAGCTGGCACGCAGGCCCCACCGTGACCGACGCGGCCAGGCCGCTGTACCCCATGTAGGTGCCGTCTACGATGATTGGCGCGTCGGCCTGCTGCTGCATATCCTGCATGGCTGCCTGCACGGCAGCAAAGTCCGCCGCGCGGCCATCTGAACAGGTGATGAAGTGCTCCACTTCCAGCACAAGCGAAAGTCTACCGTCAGCCTCGCAATCCGCCGCGAAGTAGCCCGCCATGGTCTTGATTTGTTCATCCAGCTTTGCCATAAAAGTGATGGTTCTCCCCTGTCGATCCTCGTGTTGGATTTATTATACCGCGAAATCGGGCGATGCGCAATGGCTGCGGGAGAGCGGGTTTTCTCTATTCCGTGTATATCTACCCTATATGGTGGCCAGTCTCCTGGCCACCGTTGGTATCGCCCTGTTGTAGAGGCTACGTCCCCGACGCCCCGCCTTACGCCGGTAATTTATCTTATAAATCCTGCGCTGCCGGGAATCCGTAGGCTCCCTCAGCCGCCTGCACGCCGCGCAGAATTGCTTTAGCCATCACCCGGGCCGCCAGCGCACCCACTGCATCCTGGTCAGCTGCCACATCCCCCAGCGAGACCGCGTAGATGCTGTCCCCATCTGCCGAGGTATGCACCGGGCGGATGGTGCGGGCGTAACCGTCGTGCGCCATGCCTGCAATCTTGCACAGCCGTGTTTTGTCAAATCTGGCGTTGATAAATACCACGCCAATCGTTGTATTACCGACGAATTTATTCTCCTGTACGTCGATTTTTTCCAGCATCAATTGTTCGGAGTCTAGGAAAGTCTTGCCGTCGTCTGCCCGCAGACCTGCGACCTTGCAGCCGTTTTCGTAGTCATAAATGTCGCCTGCCGCGTTCACGGCCACAACCGCACCGACTTTCAGCGGGCCGACCTGCACGGCATAACTGCCGATGCCGGATTTCATGCAGTGATCCATGCCCAGCAGCTTGCCCACAGTCGCGCCGGTGCCCGCACCATAGTTGCCGTCGCAATAGTTGCCGCCGTTCTCGGCATTGGCACAGGCTTGGTACGCCATGGCGGCATCGGGCCGGGTGCGGGCATCCGCCACGGTCAAGTCGAAGAGGTCTGCCTGACAGACAAGTGGTACTTTCGTCACACCTACGTCATAACCGATATTGCGTTCTTCCAGATAGCGCATCACACCGCCCGCGGCGTCCAGTCCGAACGCGCTGCCCCCCGCCAGTACAATGGCGTGGATGACCTGCGCCGCCGCCAGCGGTTTGAGCAGCTCGCTCTCCCGCGAAGCAGGCCCGCCGCCGCGAACATCCAGTCCCGCCGGGGCACCGTCTTTGCCCAGCAGGAACACCGTGCACCCGGTCCCCGCTGCTGCGTTCTCTGCCTGGCCGATTTGGAGATTGTCAAAGGATGTGATGGAGATTTCTTTCATGGTCGTGCCTTCTTTCCGCTTTTATTTTATTGTACATCATCCGCCCCAGCCGCGCAACAAAAATTCCCGCCGGGCGGGCACCCGGCGGGGAGAGGAATCATTCAAACTCGAGGGCGCGGTGCTTTGCTAGTGATTTTTGTGTTGATATATCGCCTGTTTTTGGGCGTTTTTTTGCGTACCGTTTACGGAATTGTTTGTTTTCCTGTACCGATGGAGTCAAATGGGAGTCATTTTTTCATTCATCTCAGAGTAAAAACCCTGCTGTTCTGCTACTTCGTCCACCAGCCCGGTTTTCCTTTAGTAGCTTTTCCTCCATCCTTGGCAAAAACAAAATTGCAGCCATATTCCTTTGCTTCTTGAACTATGGCGTTCAATTCAGAACCACCAACAATCCATAACGCCCCAGCATTCTGTCGCTTATCTATGTATGGCACATCATGCTTTTGAAGCAGTTCCAGAATGTCTTTTTTCTGCTGTTCCGGTGCAACACTTGTCTGCTCCACTTCGCTTTCTTCTGATGTTGCTTTTTCTTTAACCTCCTCTTCAAGTTCATTGGGCTGCTCACCTTCCGAAGGAACAGCTTCTTCTTGAAATAAAGCCTTCGGGTTCAGCGCTACCTCAATCGTCTTGATATTATTGCCATTGTCTACTTTGGTCGTGCTTTCAAGAATTATTGCGGCGCGTTGGCGAACTCGTTTCAGCAGGTCGGTATCATTTTGGCTTTCTTCATCTACCGTTGTGGTTTCTTCCGGCTCAATGCCATAGTTTGACAATTCATCTTTTACACGCTCCATGGTCTGCTCCGTATCACGGTAATATTCACTACCACGAATACGAATAAACCTCCAACCCAGGCGTTCCAGAATTGTCTGTCTCTCCATATCTGCCCGAATCGCATCTTCGCCACTATGCCAGCGTTCACCATCGCACTCAATAGCCACTGCACTGTTTTTATACAGTGCTACCATATCTATACGATAGGCTCCAACTTCCCATTGCTGCACAATATGGTAACCGCAATCGAACAAATTCTTTGCAACAGCTTCTTCAAACGGAGATTCAGATTTCTTTTCAATTTTACGATGCTCATTGCTGAACGCTTTCGGGTTCATGGAATAGTCAATCAGCCGTTTCCGCAAGTCACCGGGTTTCAAATCACTCGCTGCATCAAGAGAATCCACAACCCACAGCTGATCTCTTGCGCGGCTCGCTGCCACGTTATAGCGCTTACGATAGGCATCATCAACGCCATAGGTCATCATTGGCAGTGGACCACTTTTTTCGTTGCTGTCAACCATGCTGAGGAATATAACATCGCGCTCATCGCCTTGAAAGTTTGCAGAATTTCCGCAGAGGATGTTTCTTGCTACAATATCTTTGCTGTCGATTTCCTTATCAATTCTCTGCTGAATTTCTTTAACCTGATTGTCTCCCAAAAGCGAAATGACGCCAAATGTCTTTCCCTCATACTCTTTTTGCTCCATGCAGGCCTTCATTAGTGCAACGATGGTAGCTGCTTCACGGGGATTTGTTTTCAAGCCACCTGTGCGTTCACCGTCCTTGACTCGATAGTTGACAACTGCCGGCATTATATTGCTGCTACTCGCTTCACGCAAAGGTTTAATCTTAAAATCATAAGACAGCATATTGCTGAAACCTATAATATCCGGTACACAGCGGAAATGTTCACGCAGCATTAGTGGCTGGAAAGTTGTTGCCGCCACATCATAAATAGACATTTTGGCATTGTACAAATGTGCATTTGGAATCTTATCCTGCAAATACATTTCCTGCAATGCAGTTGTCTTATCTTCTTCAACGCCAACCGCCATAGGACTTACCTGCTTATCATCGCCGACAACAATCAGCTTTTTCCCCATGTACAGAATCGCCAAGGAGGATATATCCGCTTGACTAGCCTCGTCAATAATAATCACGTCGAAACGGTTGACTCTCGGATTAAGGCTCTCCAGCGCCTTGTGAATGGGCATAATCCAACACGGAACCGCCTCCTGACATTTCGACATCAATTTTCTTGCTTCGGCTCTATACCGAGGTGCTGTCTTGCCTGTACCCTTGCCAATCTTCTTTACAGTTTGTTTCCATCCCTGAAGGGCTTGTTTCATGGATATGTCCGTTTCGGTTTTCCTCAGCAGATGATACCAGCCACATTTCTCGGCATATAGCGCTGTAACTTTCCGATAGTCTTTACTGAGTCCTAGGCTCTCTTTTTGCAGCTGCTGGAATGGTGTTTGGGTCACTTCCTCCACAATTTCAGCTAATTGTTTCCACTTCCATGCATCTTCAATATGGATTGGTACGGTGGAATCGCCATAAACCCCTTGTCGATTGCGAATGGCGTCTGCCCACTTAGGCGCAACGGCCGCTAACCTATCAAGAAGTTCTTCGCGCTTAGCCAAAGACTCTTTCTTGCTATACAGCGCGCTCAGCTTTTCAAAAGCTTCTTCGTATTTCTGGCTGTTTTCTTCTCTGTTGGCTTCTGCCAATTTGAGGCAAGTATTGCTTCCCAGATGTTTATTCCCTTGCAGTACACTCCTATCATCCGCGAGTTTTTGTTGATTGACACTTCTTTTCTTCACAAGGTTGATAACCTCGCACATATCCGGGATTTTTGTGCGTGCTGTTTCAAAAACGCTTTCAACCTTTTTTGCATCCGAATCCTGATTGCTAACGCCAAATATATCCTGACAGACGATGTGCGCATCCTCCAAACTTCTTACAAGCGTTGGAAACTCTACTTTGTACCAATCAAGACTCCTCTGTATATCGTAGATCCAGTTTTTGGCAATCCTTTCAGGTTCCAAGGCGTCAAGGTCCTCAAACTTTGGTTCGTTGCAAATTGGAAGTAATTTGTCCCAGTAAGTAGCGCATTTTTTTCTGGCTTCATCCAGTTCTATGGCGTGAATCACCATTGAACATTCTTCTGGTGACTGAGCATAATGCCCGTTAACTTTCACGCTTTCATGGGCCACCACGTAGTCCTTGTGCAACAGCTTTGTCATCAAAGGTAGCTTACCGTTTGCACCAATTTCCTTTTTGATTTCTACAAACAAAGGTTTGAGGGCTGCTGCTGAATCCGGATTTACAAACTCCACCGTGTTTCCAAATTGCTCCTCAACAACCTTTTCTGCACATTTACAGGTTTCCCTAATCTGTTCTATAAGTGTTTTCCAGCACTTCCTATAGGCTCCTTCCTTCCGTCCATCAGTTGCTGCGTATATCATCCACAGCTTACTGTTCCTATAAAATCTCGTGGCATCAAGAATTGCCATAATTTCTTTTTCTTGCATATACGGTGCTACTATATCAAAGCCTTCACCGCACACCGATACGGTTTGTTTCCGCACGTCTTGTGAAATTTTCCATTTATTTAGACTTGCAATTTCCTTGATTCGGCTTTCTATTTCTACGTTTTCCGTCAGAATCTTTTTAAATTCACTCGGCAGCACAAGTGTTGTAGGATCTGGCAAGTCGGATTCTATCTCTGTCTCCTCTTCTGCCGTCAACGCCTGATTGCTTTTATATAGAGCTGAAAGTTCCTCATATGAGAGTGGGCATGGAATGCTTGTTGGTATTTCATCAGGGATATAGTCTAATTTTTCTGCATTTTCTGAAACATACGCAGCCGCTTTTGATGGCGTATACTCTTCACCATTATAAACAATACAATTGTTTTCCTTTTTTAATGCCGCATATATTTTCCGCCGAACATCCGCGAGTTTATCAACAACTTGCTGGCGTTCTTTTCCCAGCCGTTCCATCTCATGCTGAATTTCAAATGAATTGGTTCTGGCCATGTACGATGTTATTCCATCGACACTTCTTTCCATGTCCTCATTGGAATCTTCCAACACAGCCACGCACAAATTTTGTAGACCTGGAGCGACTTTATCTTTCAATACATTCAACGCTTTTGTAGTATGACTTGTTACAAGCACACTTTTCCCTTGCGCAAGGAAATGCCCCATTAAATTTGCAATTGTATGTGTTTTGCCCGTGCCCGGAGGTCCCTGAACCAAAACAGCATTAAACCGTTCAATCCTCTTGGCAATTTCCAACTGCTCTCTGTTTGCCTCTTTTGAAAGTAAAACATCTACACTTTCACCGCCAACAGCCGCTAATTGTGCCTCAATAGAATTATCAGGTTCTTCATCTGGCAGGTCTATCTTTCCGCCACTTACAATGTCTGTAATCGGGTTCGGGATTTCATCTGTCTCCTGTATATTTTGGATAATTTGTTCGATAGCCTTTACTGTTCCATCAAGCCTGTTTCTCAGTATAAAGCACGGTGCATCGTACATCAACAACTCGTTGTTCTTTTGCCAGTCTTCAGGTTCTCCATCTCTTGAAAAAAGGCTCTTAGGCGAAAGTTGATGCACTAAAACATTCAAATAATCCGGCGTTTCATTGCGATCCATCGGATGAATGTCTTTTTCCTGAAGGATACCATTTAATTCGTTGACAGTTCCAACGTTTATATTCTTCAGCTCTTGAAATAGAACAGTGTAAAGATCTGTTGGTGCATCTGTATCCATAACACTTATAGTATTGGTGTCTGCATCAAATTCGATTTTTACACGTCGAGTCAAAACAGGATGGCAAATCGCCTTATTTTCCTTACTGCGCAACATTCCATTTGCAGCAATCAATTCAAGGGTTTCATTATCACGTTTTAGCTGATAGTACACCTTATACAGCAGTACAAAGAAGTCTCTTACTTCTTCAATCTTTTTCTGCCGTTCGACCCACTTTTCGCGTTCCTCCAACCACTGCTGGTATTTCTGCACTCTCTCAGGGTCATCTTCAAAAGTTTCTTCCTTGTTATTGGTTTCCTGATTTTCTTGATTTTCCGTATCTGAAACAGTCTCTATCACAGTTTCTTCGTCCATTTTGAGTTGGATAGAGTCATCTGCAAGCATTGACTGTTGGGACCATTCCTCACCTTTTTCCGGTTTCTTGTCTTCTGCGGCATCGCCTTTCGCAGAGTTTACCACCTTGACCTCCTTGCGAAAGTCATCCCATCCGATGGATAACCATTTCACAATGATGTCATCTGGTTTTGGACACTCCTGAAATTCTGGCTTATGAACAACTAACAGTGCATCATCTTTATCTGCGTTTCCATTTTCTTCGTCCACCCTATCACGGAAAGACATAGTAACATTTTTAGGATCATCGGGGATGTTCGAGATATCACAATACCACGGATATTCTTCAATACTTATGATTTTCTTTTGCTTCAGTTTGTTCATTTCTTCAACAAATTGAAACAGAGAGATTACCTTTTCCTTGCAGGGTGTTTTGCTATCTTCCATCGTGTTTTCCCCCAAATATCGAACCTTTAGGAACCAGTTGTCTTGATTATACCATATATCAAAAGCTGTATCAACAAAATTTGTATCAAATGCACAAATCCTATCGTTTTATGGAATCACTCGGAAAAAGTAGAACCCCCTATATGCTTTAAGCACACAGGAGGTTCTGCCCATTTAATGTTATGACTTATTTTGCAAATAGAACATTTCTTTCTGCGTCTCAATCTCTGCGCGCAGTTCTTCTTCCGTGGGCAAGTACAGCTTGTACTTGCTGGCAAAAAGCTGCTCATTGCCATGCAGGACGGAGTATTTAGCAATATCCTCGTCCGTATCGGAGCAAAGGACGATGCCGATGGTCGGGTTATCACCCTCGCCGCGCTTCAGTTCGTCATACATACGAATATACATATCCATCTGACCTACGTCCTGATGGGTAATTTTGCTGGTTTTCAGATCCACCAGCACAAAGCACTTAAGAATATAGTTGTAGAACACAAGGTCGATATAGTAGTCCTCTTTTTCTGTGTGGATATGCTGCTGGCGGGCTACAAAGGCATAGCCCTTGCCCAATTCCATGAGGAATTTCTGAATGTTCGTGATGATGCAGCTCTCCAGCTTGCTTTCGGTAAAATCTGTGCTGCCGGAAAGGCCCAAAAATTCCGTAATCATCGGGTTCTTGATGAACTCCAGCTTGTCTGCTTGGTAACCGGCGGTCAGCTTTTCCATTTCCTGCTTGACCGGTTCAGGGTTCTGGGACTTCAGTAGCCGATAGTAATACTGCGAGGAAATGTTGCGCTGCAACGTGCGGACGCTCCATGTTTGATTGGCCGCTTCTTTCGTGTACCAATCGCGGGCTGTTTTGTCCTCAATCTGCAATAATACACGATAGTGCGTCCAAGATAGCAGTGTACCAGATTTTGGACTCACTGAGTCCAAAATCTCCGGGTACAATTTGTAAAAGCGGCAATATTTATAAAGACTGCCGAAATCAAAGCCCCTACCGTAAGACGCAGTCAATTCATCTGCTAGTTTCTTAATAATACCTTTGCCGTACTCGGAGCGTTCTTCGCCCTTTAGTTCTTCCTGTGCGATACGATACCCCAACAGCCAGTTACGCTGCACCAGCGCCAGATTTACGGCTCTGTATGCAGCCTTTTGAGATACCTCAATAATCTTCTTTGCATCATTGAGCAAATCGCTTGTAGGGGTATATCCGTCCAGCAAATTCAGTTCTTGTTTCATAGCATCCTCCACATAAGAACGTCTGATTTTATAATACCCTATTCAAATCCAAACTGCAACAAAATTATTCGTAGACTAATTCGGCGGTCACAATTTCTTCGGCACGGCTGCGGATGTTGTTCATACGGCATACCCATTCAAGCTGATCCTGCCGTTTCAGTTCTTCGGTGATGCCCTCTGCCTGACGCATCTGTTCCTCAGTTAAAATCAGCGTGTCTTGCACTTGGCGGTCAAATTCTACCAAGTAGCTGTGCAGCTTATTTTCTTTCAGTAGGCTTTGGTACAGTTGCGGGCGGTGCTGCTTGATAAATTCAAAGCGCATATTTGCCCAGCGGCCTAAATCGTTGTAAGTCATATTGTGCTCCTTATCTCTCGCCATGTTCCTGTTCGTGGATTCTTTCTTTTACAGGGTCGATACCGTGTCGCCGTAAAAGGTTCATCAAGCCTTTTTGCTCACGCTTCAGTATAAGATTTTCACGGCGTACTTCCCTGCTCTCGGATTTAACTTCGTCCAGTTCTCGCTTATGCCAAAATTCAATATTGCTAAGTTCGTCTACCAACCCGGAAACTTTTCGCTTCAGTTCGCCAACAACGCTTTCCAACTGCATGATTTTAGCATTTGCAGCGTCCAGAAGCCCTTGTAAACGGTCATCTTGACGGCGGTAGACAACATACTGCTTGGCAGCGTTCAACAGATTTTCAAAGTCGTTGCGGGGCAGTGTCACCTTGTCGCTTAGCAGCGCCTTTTTCACGCTGATATTCTCGATTTTGTCAAGGTCAATGACCTGTTTCTGCACCGATTGCAGCGTCTGCTCGATTTCGTCTACCTGCGTTTGCTTTTCCGCAATGGTAGTGTCCAATGCTCGAACCTCTTTGGCGCGCTCCTGCTTTTTATAATCCAGAACGGATAGATGTTCCTCGTGCGTTCCAAGATGCTCCCACTCAATGCCGTGTTCTTGCATAATTTCGGCCAGCACTTGCTTCTCACTCTGCGCCCACTGATTCCACTCGGTAGCGCTGCGTGTACCACCCTTGAAACCAAGCTGTGCAAGCGCCTGCTTGAGTGACACGCGCGTATCCATGCTGCGTTTGCTGCCTGTGATATAAGGCACAAAATCTATATGTACATGGGGTGTTGCCTCGTCCATGTGCAGATGGCTCCAAAACACACGGAGCGTTGGGTTACGCACTTGAAATCCGTTCGCATATTCAATCAAACACTGTTTAGCCGTTTCTGCCAGTTCCGTATGGATGCCTGTATCGTCCTTATTTCCAATCTGTAAGACAATTTCATGGAAAGGCTTTTCCTGTTTTGACGAACAGATTTTCTCATAATAATTATCAATGTGGCGGTCATTTCGGGTCTGTTTAGCATTGAATCTTTCCTGCGCATCATCGAACAGTTCATGGTAGACATCTCGTATGTCCTCGCGGCAAAACTCTATATTCAGATGGCTGCGGTTGGGGTCTACGTTGGATGCGTAAAACTCACGGCTATTATGATTGAGGGAGCCTTTTCCTACCATTGCGCTGATTGTTCTTTTCAAATCCACTCCTTATCTCCGGCGCAAGCCGGCACGGTTCTGTTACTCTTGCCAAGAGTAACGCAAAAGCACTTTTGACACTTCGTATCAAAAGCGCCTTTGCGCCCTGCGGGGCTACCTGTTGGAAAAAACAACTTTCATTTTCAAGAAGGCAAGATGACCATTTCCTAAGGAATAGGGCATCTTGCCTTCTTGAATTATTCTTCGGGCAGCGCCCACACCCATTGTCTGCCGACCTTGCTGGAAACAACGCCCAACTCATAGCGGGCATTGCGTAATGTTTTCGGCTTAATCCCTGCTTTTTCGGCAGCGGCTTCTATCTCGGTTTGCGGTACTGCACCATCTGCCAGAATCTCTTTCAGAAAGTCCTGCGCCGCCCGCATCTTATGTCCCCGGCTGCTGCCGGAGAGAAGTTCGTCGGCGCTGATATCATACTGCCCCACCCACTGAAAGCCCTGTTCTGAATCAAGGCGAAAGGCAACTGCCTTACCCTCCGGTGCCAAAGAACTTTTCGTTGGGCATACGACTCGTAGCGTAGGATCATCTTTGATACGCCCAACTACCAGTACGCTTCTTGCCGCCGCCTGAAAATCAATAGAGCCAAGTCCCCGATAGCTGGACTTGTCGCCGCTGTTCTTATTCATGTGTCCAATCAAGATGACAGCGCAGCTATACTTTTCGGCCAGCTTTGCGAGTCGGTGCATCAGCGGTCTGATTTCGTTGGCGCGGTGCATATCTACGCCGGAGCCTATATAACCTTGAATCGGGTCAAGCACCACAAGCCGTGCGCCGGTTTGCTCTAACGCCTGTTCCAATCGGTCATCGTCCAGCGTCAGTGCCTTTTCGGAGTCGTCAATCACAAGCACCCTTGCGCAGTCTGCACCGGCGGCCACAAGGCGCGGTTTAATCGTATCGGACAAGCCGTCCTCTGCAGTCTGGTAAATCACATGGATTGGTTCCATCTCCGGCAAGCCATCCCAAATCGGTCTGCCGGTAGTCAGTGCTGCGATGATTTGCAGTACCAGCGTGGTTTTACCCTCGCCGGGGTCGCCTTGGATAATTGTGATTTTTCCATAAGGTATGAACGGCTTTAGCAGCCATGTCACTTCTTCAATAGGAATTGTATCCATTGAAATCAGCTTTACATCGGTATTCTTACTCATTTCACCAATCTTTCTATTGTAAGAAGAAGTGGGCTGTGGTAAAATAGCGTTGGTTAGGGTTCGCCCTTTTACCACAGCTTAGAGTTCTTGCATTTGCAGATGCAAGGGCTCTTTTTCTTCTTATAGCCATTATCGTTCCATTTCCAATTCTGTGTCGGCAGGTTTCCTGCTGATTTCAATCAGCTGCTCCAACAAACTCTTACATTCCGTCAGAACTTCTTGCTGTTCCGCGCCATCTGTGCTTTCCAGCGCCATGCGCAGTTTTTGTAATTCAAGGCTCATGCGGTCGCTCTGGTATTTTCCCACGGCAATGCTGATTTTTTGATGCAGCACCGATTCAAGAATATATTTGCCTTTTGGCATTCCACTTGCCTTAACCCGCGCTTCCAGCATTTGTACTTCCTGTGGCGTTGCCCGGAAGCAAACTGTGCAGTTGCGCTGACGATTCTTGTCTAATCCACTCACCGCATTTCCTCCCTGTATTCACTTTCAAGCTGTTCAGCCATCTTCTGGTCCGTGTTGGGATAAAGATGCCCGTAGGTGTTCAGCGTTGTCTTAATGTCCTCGTGACCGAGCCTATCGCGAATCTGCAAGGGACTTGCACCCATGTGAATCAGATGGGCGGCGTGGCTGTGCCGGGTATCATGTACGCGGATTTTGTGCAGCCCGGTCAGCTTGATGCCGCGCTTCAGTTCATGTTCAAAAAAGTATTTCGTATAAGGGAAAAGCCTGTCCGAATCTTCCATGCCATAGTTGCTGTTGATATAGTCCATCAAATCCGCTGCAAGAAATTTCGGAATCGAAATTGTTCGAATACTTTTCGGCGTTTTAGGCGGCGTCACAACATCTTCGCCTTTCAGCCGCTGATACGACTTATTGACGCGAAGTGTACGCTTATCAAAATCAATATCAGCAGGTGTCATGGCCAGCAGTTCACCAAGCCGCAGCCCAGTCCAGAACAGTACTTCAAATGCAATGTAAGAGGGCTTTTTGTCGATGATGGCATTCAGAAACTGCGTGAACTCTTCCCGCGTCCAGATGTGCATCTCCTCGGCCTTACTCTTGCCCATGCTCCCTGCTTTTCGGCAGGGATTTTCTTTTAGGTCATAATATTTCATTGCATAATTGAAGACGGCGTTTAGCTGGTTATTGATGGTTTTTAAGTAGGTTGGCTTCAAGCCTGTTGCCATCAGCTTATTTTGCCAAGCCCTTATATCCGGTGCTTTGATGGCATTGACCTTTTTGTTTCCAAAGTACGGTATGATATGCTTATCAAAGAGGAAACGCTTGTTCATCATTGTATGCTGCCGTAGGCGGTGGCTTTGATCTTCCATATAGATTTCGATAAAGTCCTTAAAGATCATATTGAAGTCGGCATCTTGCGTTGCCCTGAAGTGGTCGTACCATTCCACTGCTTCACGCTTGGTACGGAATCCCCGCTTCGTTGTCTTTTTGCGTTTTCCCTGCCAATCTGTATAGCTGTATTGGGCATCCCACTTCCCTGTCGATGGATTTTTCCTTGCAATCACAGCCCCACCTCACTGCAGCGTGTAGCCATAGCAACGCTTTTCCACATAGCGCTTCGGCACTTTGCCTGCAACCACAATGTAACCTTCTTTCGCAAGTTCCGCATTCATGTCGCGGATCAGCTTGTAGGCGTGACCGATGGAAATACCCATAAGGTCAGAAAGTTCGCTTGCCGTAAGATAAAATCTGTTCTCATTTGCCATAGTAATTGCTCCTTTTTTATATATAATATGTGTAGCTTGCTAGCTACATTTCTATTATATGTAGCTAGCAAGCTACTGTCAATAGGGTATTTATATTTTTCTGGATTTGTTTTTTTAGATATGCTATAATAATATAATCATTGCAAGGGGGAACAAATATGACAATCGGTGACCGTATACGATACTGCAGGACGCGCCTACTTATGACACAATCCCAATTAGCTGAACGCACCGGCATCCACCCCGTATCTATCCGTAAATACGAAACAAATAAGACAATTCCCCAGCCTGAGCAGATTCGCCGTATTGCTGATGTTTTGTGTGTTAGTTATACGGCAATCGCCGGTTTGGATTGCGCTAATCTAGATATCAAAGAACAGGGCGATTTTGTAGGCTTTATCATGCAATTGCAAAAGAAGGGTTTGGTTTCGTTCACAGGAACACGAGATTCACAAAACAAATTGTACCTAGAAGACACCTTTCGAATTAGAATTAGCCCCAAAATCGCGCAGTATCTCACCATATTTATTAAGAACCGCTCAACAACTGTAAATGCTACCGGCGATCAATTGGAAATCCAGCTTCCAGAGAGGGTGACTCACAATCTTATCGCCTGGGAAGCAGCAACAAACATTTATAACAATGCAATAAACTCGTATACCGAACCCTACCCAGATGATGTAAAAGAAGGGCTTAGGATACTTGCCGACACTGTTGATAAAGTAGAGATCGAAGCTCAAGTCAATCCTGCTTTCGTATGGCTTCCCAACGATTTCCGAAGTTCAAACGAGCCGGATTCCAAAGGTACGACTGCCAACAAAAAAACATCTGAAGATTCCCCTATTGCTCAACTCCTAAAAGGTATTTTTTCTACCAACCACTAACTAACGGGAGTCAAAACGGAGTCAGCAAAAAGAAAGAGCCTGTATATTGAACGATAGAACGTTCAATATACAGGCTCTATTTAGCTTTCGCGATTATTCAAACTCAATCGTTGCCGGCGGTTTTGTGGTGTAGTCGAACATGACGCGGTTGATGTTCTTGACCTCGTTCACGATTTGGGACGATGCCGATGCCGGTAATACAGCTGACCATCAGGCTTCCCTACGACCGGAAAGCGCACGGCCGAGCGTTATCTCGTCGGCATATTCAAGATCGCTTCCCACGGGCAACCCGCTTGCCAGACGCGTCACCTTGATGCCGACCTGGCTGAGCAACCGGCTCAGATAGGTGGTCGTGGCCTCGCCTTCGATATTCGGGTCGAGTGCAAGGATCACCTCGGTAACGCTGCCGTCGCCCAATCGTTCCAGCAGCTTGGCGATGTTCAGATCGTTGGGCCCCACGTTCGCCATGGGGTTAATGGCGCCACCGAGCACATGGTACAGGCCGTGGTATTCGCGGGTACGTTCGATGCTCATCACGTCCTTGGGCTCCTCGACCACGCAGATGATGCTGTGCTCGCGGCGCGGGTCCAGACATACCGGGCATGGCGACGCCTCGCATACGTTTCCGCACACCTCGCAGAACTTCACCTTCGCTTTCACCTCGGTGATGGCATCTGCCAGATCGGCCGCCTCACGTTCGTCACTGCCCAAGATGTAGAAGGCGATGCGCTGAGCGCCTTTGGGACCGATTCCCGGCAGTTTGGAAAAAGCATCGATCAGCCGTTGGATCGCACCGTCATAAGCCAATGCCATACGTCACTCCTCCGTATGCTTCGTTGTCTGGTGCATGTTACGCGGATTGTGCGGATCGTCGGCCGTGAACTCCTCGACCTTCTTGACCTCGAACAGGCGCTTGATGTCGTCCATGCTCATGGCCGTAGCCTCCCCCAGGGATTCGTCACTCATCGAGTACTCGTCCTCGTCCGCGGCAACCTGCGGCTGAGGCGGCGCGGCTGCGGCTGCGGACATAGCCCACGGGTCGGGTTCCACCGCCGGGTCGATAGCCGGTTCAGGCCCCGGAGGGATAGGTTCGCCTGATGCCTGCCATGGGTCAGTCGCCGCAAGCTGGCTGGTGCCGGCATTCTCCTGCTGCTGGACATGCTCGCCTGCGGAGGCACCCCAATGCGGTTCCTGGGCAGCGTAATCACGCCCCTGCGCATTATGACGACTCGCATCGCCTGTCACGGATTCACCGGTTGCAGACGGTGCCGTCACCGTTGCGGACTGTTCCGAAGCGGACGATGCAGATTGTGCGGATGCCGACTGTGCGGATGCCGCTGGTACGGCCCACGGATCGATGCCATCGCTGACATCCGGTACCGCAACATGTTTGCTTTCATGCTCGCTCTGATGTTCGGACTGCCCCTCGCCCTGACGATCGGGGCTCGCCGGCACCGTGGGCGTCGCCCACGGGTCATCGTCGTCCCCCACTACGGATTGCGCTTCGGCAGCTTGGGACGAGCCATTCCCGTTCTGCTCCGATGCTTGCGAAACCGGTCTTTCCGGGGCGAACCCGTTCAGCGATCGATGGGAGTCACCATCGTCGGACGCTCCCGGCTGTTCGTTCGACGCGTCGGATTGCTCACGGTCGGCATCATTGGAATTCTCCGCCCACTGCGAAGCGCCAGCCGCCGTGGAACGCATGTTCTCCTGAAGCACCTGGGCTTTGATGCGCTGCTGTTCGCTCGCCGGAAGCTGCTTGAACGCCGGCGCACGCACGCCATCGTCCGTCAGCCTGGTAGGAGCGATTTCAACGCGCTCGCCGAATGCCTTACGCACTTCGGCACGCACAATGTCCACGACCTTGGTGGTGCCGTCGATTTCTTCCTTGGCCACGGCCAGGGCGAACGCATATTTGCTCAATGCCTTATCGAATTTCAGCCATAGGCGAGGATTGCCGGATTTCGACTGGGCTTCATACTTGATGCGCAGTACTTTGCTACGGGACACGTACCGACGCACGTCCTCGGGAAGATCGCGCACCAACGCATCCCATGTTTCGTCCGGGGTGCGGTTATTTGGCACAGTGGCATCCGGCTGCGTTCCCATCGCCCAGCCATCGGCTTGGAGATTCGCGGGAGCCGATACTACGGCAGGTGCGGATTCCGAGGCATCGGCCGCCTGTACGGGCACCGTCGCCGAGGGTGCCGGCGAAACCGTCACCCCAGCGTTTCCCCGGTCATGCTCCTGATTACGGGCCGCGCCGGCGAAACCGCCCTGCGCCGGCGCGCCGGCATGACGTGAAGCTCCGGCGAAACCGGTATGCGCGCCCGGTGTGACGGCCTGCTTCGTATCGTGAGCAGCGGCATTGCCGCCGGGCGCGACTGGAACGGCAGCGGTCTGTTGCATGATGGACCATCCGCTCTCATGCTCGGCCAGCAGGCGTGCTGCGAGCAATTCCAATCGCATACGCGGCGAAATGGCACCGGTCATAGTGCTCAACGTGGAGTTCATGGTGTCGGCCATTACCGTAAGTGCGGAAAGGCCGAGCGCCTTGGCCTGACGATGCAGCTCGTCCAGATCCTCGCCCTCGGCGGAGTCGGATAGCACGCTTTCCGCTCGATCGCCAGCCAGCGTAAGCACCATAAGATCACGTACACGAGCCAGAAGATCCTCGACAAAACGACGGGGGTCGAAACCACCGACCACGACTTTCTGCACCACGCCGTACAACGCTTCGCCATTGCCATCGATAACCGCATCGACGGCCTGCCCGATAAGCGTTTCCGGCGTGAAGCCCAGCAATGCCACGGAAGCGTCATGCGTGATGACCCCATCGACGGAACCGATCATCAGCTGGTCAAGCACCGACAAGGTGTCTCGCATGGATCCGCCGCCAGCGCGCATGGCCAGTTTCAGCACACCAGGCTCAGGCTTGATGCCTTCCTTGTCGCAGATCTGCTCAAGATAGGGGCCCATGATCTCCTGCGGCACCAGACGGAACGGATAATGGTGGGTACGTGAGCGGATAGTGCCGATCACCTTGTCCGGTTCGGTGGTGGCAAAGATGAACATCACATGTTCCGGCGGCTCCTCAACGATTTTCAGCAAGGCGTTGAAACCTTGCGGCGTAACCATATGCGCCTCGTCGAGAATAAAGATCTTGTAGCGGTCGCGAGCCGGCGCGAAACCGGCACGCTCGCGCAGTTCGCGGGCGTCATCGACGCCATTGTGCGAAGCCGCGTCGATTTCGACCACGTCGATGGAACCGGGGCCTCCGGTAGCGAGATCCTTGCACGACTCGCATTCGCCGCAGGGATGCGAGGTGGGGCCTTGAGCGCAATTGACGCAACGTGCGAGAATACGCGCGGAACTGGTTTTGCCGCATCCCCGCGGCCCGGAAAACAGGTAGGCGTGCGTCAGCTTGCCTTCGTCAAGGGCCCTCATCAGTGGCACAGTGACTTGCTCCTGCCCGATAACGCCTTCGAACGTATCAGGGCGATAACGACGATAAAGGGCCAACGCCATAATTCTCAACACCTTCCGGTACTAGCCAGCACGCATCGCATACGCACCGTCACCTTACCGCATTCCCGTCTCAACATCGTCTTGCCCGCTAAGGGGGAAGACGCACGACACATCTACTGTACTGATTTCCGCCTGCCAACACCACAGCCCATCGTACGGTTGTATCCTGCATCATCCCGTACACTGGTGCTATGAGCTCCGGTAATACCCCAATGCCCAGTGGAAAGGGCGACGCCCGGCGCGCAGCCATCGTGCGCGCGACACGCGACATATGCGCCGAACAGGGCTTCTCCAAAGTCACTGTCAGCGACATCGCGAACCGGGCACATATGACACGCTCCCTGTTCTACCACTATTTTTCCGATAAAGACGAGGTGGCGGATGCGGTTCTCGACGATGTGGTCGGCGACATTCTCGCGCAGCTGGAGCAGTGGGACGCCTCCCGCAAACCCGGAGACATCGACGGGTCGTTGAACGACTTCGTCAAGCTCATTCGCAAACTCATCGTGGAGGAAAGCCCCTTCTCGAACCGAATAGTCAAGGATGGCAACGCCGCGCTGTACATCCGTTTTCTCGACCGTATCACCGACCGCATAGCCGATATGTTGCAGCGGACCACCGCTCAGGATTTCGAGACCCACTATGGCATGCCGATTATTTGCGTGCATGAAACGTTCATACTGCTGGTCTCCGGAATGATCTCGCTTATCCGCTCGCACCCTGACGTGCCGAATCTGACGGTGAAGAAGCTCATCGCGCAAACATTGCATCTCAACGATTACGTTCACCTCGATTAAACAGTCTCGGCTTCGTGCCGGCGTAATCCCGGGATGTTTTTCCGATGCGTTCCCGGCTCATATGGCACGGCCATCGCGTGCGATGAACTGATCGATCTGTTCCTTGCCGCGCCGACCTCGATGCCAGTCGACAACCGCAGGAGGAAGGAGTACGCGCAACATCTGTTTGCAGGATTCGACATGCAACGGCAGCGGCCCCACGCACTCACCATCGGCCATCGCCGTAGGCGGCTCGTCACCATCGGCCATCGCCGTAGGCGGCTCGTCACCATCGGCCATCGCCGTAGGCGGCTCGTCACCATCGGCCATCGCCGTAGGCGATCCGTCATCATCAGCCGACCGCGTGATGCTCACGGATCGCACGCGCTGCCAGGACAGGAATTGCGAGGCCAGCAACCTGCCATCATATGCGTGGCGCAAAGCTCGCATAAGCTCAACGCAGCCAGGCATACGATTCATCCACACCATGTCAAGCAATCCGTCGTCGAGGGACGAATACGGCGAAACCTCGATGCCGCCGCCGATATGCCTTGAATTGGCCACGGTGAGCAGCGGTGTGGCCATATCCCATTCCTCGACGGTTCCGTCGGCCGTGGTGGCCTCGACGTGGTACCCGTATCGCTTCATATGCAGCAGTTCCGCAAGCACCGCGGCAAAGTAGCGCAACGATCCGCCCGGCAGTCGTGAACGGTTGGCTCGATCATTGATGCTCGCATCAATGCCGCAGGACAGCATTCCCGCGAAGAAACGCCCGTTTCCAAGCCCGGCGTCACCTGTACCCGGCATGGCATCGGCCAGGTTCTGCCCGCTCACATACCCCATGTCGATATCCATGCATGAGCCGCATACGATGGCCCCGACGATGCCCTCCACCGCAGTCTCGATACGGTTCACCGGCAACTTGAGTCCCCTGGCGAAATCATTGCCGGAGCCAACCCCGACAATGCCCATTGGCGTGCCGCTATTCGCAACGGCATTGACACCCAGACTGACCATGCCGTCGCCACCGACCACAATCAGATAATCGTAGGTTCCTTGCGCGGCTTGCATGTTGGCAATGGATTCGGCAACAGTTTCGCCGGTCAGGTCCTTCGCCGCAAAACCGTGTGCCCTGCCTCGCTCATTCAGCAAATCCAGCACACGGCTGCCGGCTTTGGCTCCTTTGCCGTTGTTTGACGCCGGATTGCCGACTACCGCTACGATCGCATGCCGTTTCTGCTTGTTCATAACCACACGATACGCATCGCATGATGCGACAGTCAATCGCATGCCGAGGGACCGGCACGCGCCGAAGCGACGACCTTGGAAACCAGGGGTACGTCCACATGCATGGTTACGCTCACCTCCACATCGCCCATATGCTCTCCTTCCATATGGCATGACACCATGCTGGCGTTATTCCCCTCAGCCACGGCTCCCGCCAGCGAACACGGATCACGCCGGCCGTTTCGCCAGGCAAGGGCCGCCGAGAATGCGGCCAGGTCAGCCGCAGATCTGGCCTGGGCATGGCGCACCGCAACATGCCCCGCTCCGCTCATCACGCTGACGAGTGTTGCAGCCACCATGACCAGCGCGACGCCCACCACGGTTCCAGACCCTTTATCCGACCGGTGCAGACGGATGCAGAACCGCCGGATCGGCAGAAGCAATCGCTGCAATTGGCTACGTGCAATCATGTCAGTATTCCCACTGCCCGGCCTTCGACCACGGTAGGCAGCACGCCTCTTGGATCGGGCAGTATCGGGCAGCGAGCGACAACGCTCACCCGCTGCCCTGCAGTACTGACATTCAAGGCGATGCCGTCACCGACCGCATTGCGCGCCGCCACAGACGCATCCGCACCGCCGCCAGCGGCGACGGCGGCACGTGCCGCGGCCGATGCCGCATCCTGGCAGCCAATGGACACCCCCACCAGGCGAGTCAACGAAAGCAACAGCAATGCCACCACCATTACGGCAGGCAGCACTGTGGCGAACTCCGCGGTAACCGAGCCTCGTTCGAGCGGAGCGTGCGGCAATGGCACCGCCCGCGGCGTGCGGCCAATCAATTCGTTGGGCGGGCGGCGAGCGCGATGAGCCGTACGCGTCATGGTCGGCTCACCCTCCCATGCTGAGCGCCTGTTTGACAATGTCCAGCAGCATTTTCCGCACTGTTTCCGATTTCATGATTGTGACCAGCAGTGCCGCAAAACCCGTGGCCGCAACGAGTACGACCGCATATTCGGCGGTTGCCGCACCTTCTTCCGGTTCGATGCGCCCAAGCCGTGCTTTGGCGTCCATCAGGCACAGCTTTCCGTAGATTCCCTCTCGCACCGTCGATATGTGTCGTTCCGCCCGGTTTGCGAATCCCGGGCTTTTCCCGGTATTGGATGCAGATGTCTGGCGCATGTTGCCCCTCCTTGACTGTAGTCCGTTGCCGATCTGTTTCGACCGGCCCCATCACTGTGCCCAATGAGTTCGGGCGCCGGCAACGCGTTGGAGGATTGTGGTCGACACTCCCCCTGGTTATCCACACCCCGGCGTGTTATCCACCGCAATCAGGCTAGGGCGAATGTTGTGTTCCGTTCGTTTCCCCTGAACCGACACGCCGTCAATATCGCGCAAATGCACACAAGGAAACATATGGATGGAGCGAAGTGCACATTCCATTTCAAATCACTGTGTTTTCCTGTCGATTTGCACCATTTGAGCACGAAAGCGAACATGGTTTCCGACCAGGTTGCGCAGGCTCTCGAACGCGCCTAAATTGTGAGGTACAAGGACAACAGAACAGAGCAGAGCCCACAAAGAAGTAATGGTCATAAGGACTGGTACGTTGGACGGGCATTGGATAGACTTACCGTTGCAACGATGATGTTGTGCAGAGATTCTGCTCAGGTTGGACTTGGAAGGGAACCCGCTTCGGCGGGTTCCCTTTTTTCATGCGTCTGGTCCACCCTTGTCCAATATCGTTTGCGCACATCCTGTTTCCATACGCCCAGCGATTGAAACAGGCATTCACCCCCCCGCTTCCGTTGGCCCCTCCGCTCCGCTGCCCTTGTCTGCCCTCATCGTCTTTTTCTCTCACATAGATCGCGCAAACACACAGAAAAAGACAGATCCACACGTAATATCACATGACATCCGTGGATTAGGCCGGTGGATAACACGCCGGGGTGTGGATAACCAATGGGAGTGTCGACCACAATACCCGAACGCCGTTGTGCTCTACCGAAATCACAGGATTCAATCGAGGCATGACTATGACATCATTCTCGAACAACACATACAGGCGGCCGGCACCGGCAAGCTCCGCCCTGCAGGCGCATACGTCGGCGGGCAGGCAATCGTCGATCGCCAACGCGCATACGCCCATGCCACATACCGGCTATGGGAGCATCATCGCCACGCCACGGTACTCGAATCTCATATCGTTTACCTCTCCAAGTGGCGGCATCGGGCTCAGCACCATCACTGCACTCGTTGCGCTCACGCTCAGCATGCAAGACATCGACTGCGCACTGCTGGACGCCGACATCCCGCATGGAGGTCTGGGGATTCTGCTTGGCATAGAGCACGAGCCGGGACTCAGCCTGCAGGACATCGACGCCCCGCTGGGCCGGATCGACGGCAAGGCCTTCAATCTTGAACTGCCTCATTGGGAAGGCATCAACGTGCTCGCCTGCGCATCATGGCGCGGGCAACTGCCTGAATGGTGGCAGATGCAGGCGGCCATACAGGCCTTATGCGAAGCCAACCGTATGGTACTGGCCGATGTTGGCGACGGAACGGTTTGGGAATACGTGCCGGAACTGCTCATGGCACAGCATGTTGTCGCCGTGGAGTTGTCGGTGCTTGGCCTGGCCCGTGCCAAGGCACACCTTGCACGGCTCCAACGACTGCGCCAGGAGCTTCAGGGAGACGACATCGACCACCCAGCACCGATTGTGGTGTTTACCGAACCTCGTGGGGCACCAAAACGATCGGCATCATCAGCCATCGCCACCACGGAGGCCATAGTCTACCTTGGCGGTGACGCGCTCGGCCCTATACAGCATGTTCCCCGATTATGCGCAGACATCCTGGAAGGTCTTGGCATTGAATCGACCCCTCGATGCAACCGCCCCACCATCGAGGCCCTAAGCGAGCGGATTGTGCAATCCGCAAACATTCAGACCTGACCAGGCCTGGGCGAGACCAGCCACGAAGCAATGCCGATCACGAAGCGATGGAGAATCCCCCGGCGCAGGCAGCGCGAATGCAGGAAAGCATGCACAGTCAAAGCATGTACACAGTCAGTCGACACAGGAGACGATCATGACGGTATTACGGCTCGGACCGCTGGAGGAGCTTGGCGCCGACCCCGGCATCACCGATGTGGCGATCACTTGCGAAGGAAGAGTCTGGGTGGATCGCGGCAACGGAATGAGCGAATATCATCCGCGCATCCCACTGCGCTCCCCCGCAACGGTACGCGAATACGCCGTTCAGCTATGCTCTCAGCTCGGCCGCAGGCTCGACGACGCCCGCCCGATCGCCGACGCCTCCGACGATTATGGAGTGCGCGTGCACGCGGCCATCGCACCGCTGGTACCGCAAGGCGCCTCAATATCCATCCGGTTCCCCGCACGATCCAACCCCACGCTCGACGCGCTGCTTCGCCAAGGCATGTTTCCCACCCCATGGCTGCCGGTACTGCGCAATCTGGTGCGGCAGAAGGCAACCATACTCATCACCGGCGGCACCGGTACCGGCAAAACCACGCTGATGAAGGCACTGCTGAACGAAACCGAACCCAACGAACGCATCGTCACCGTGGAGGAGACACGCGAGCTGAACGACATTACCTCGCACAATCATGTGGCATTGGCCACTCGCGAGGCCAATGTGGAAGGTTCCGGCGCCGTGGGCTTGCCGGAACTGGTTAAGGCCACGCTGCGCATGCGCCCGGATCGAGTCGTGCTGGGCGAATGCCGTGGCGAGGAAATCGCCGACCTGCTTCGCGCATACAATTCCGGCCACCGCGGAGGCATGACCACGTTACATGCGGACGGCGTGGCACGCGTCCCCTCACGACTCACCTCTTTGGGCATGCTCGCGGGATTGCGCCCCGAAGCGCTCTGTTTGCTCATCGAAGGGGCGTTCGACATAGTGATTCATCTTGAACGCACTGCAGGCCACCGACACATCGCACAACTCGGCGTATTAGGCAGTGCCGGAACACAGCTCGTCGGCATCCCCCTATCGACCTGGAGCGGCACTGGACCACCCTCGTATTCAGCGGAATGGAACCGCTTCGCCGGCAGATGGCAATCGTATGAAAGGCCCTATGCCGAGAAAAAGCCGCCCGCAAGACAGCAGAAGAACAACGCGAAGCCCGTCCGAAAACTGTCGAGGCTGGTTTGTCAGCTTGAAAACCAACCGGCTGGGACTTGCCATTGACGTGGAGACTTTAGGGAAATCGATTCCAAGCCAGCGCCAAGCCCCTGAAAAACAATTCGAAACTGGTTTGAGGCCGCTTCACCACCGATTGGCAGTCAGACCAATCGCATGACCAGATCGACAGCACACCCAAATCAACCACGCAGTCAGACCGACAGCACGGCCAGATTGGTTGCACGGCCAGACCGGTCACATGGCCAAGCCGACCGCAATATTCCGATCATGGCATTGGAGAAACACCATGCGTACCATGCACACCCTGCCCATCATCATCACCGTGACGATGGTTGCCACAGCCTTCACAATCCCTTGGATCCGATTACGCTGCGAACAACACCGCATGGCAGGTCTCACCATGGCACGCACAACACCGCCCGCGAACGCTTCGGGCATCGGTTCCGTCATCGCCGCGATCATCGCACGGACAACCAGCGGAGGCAGCGCTCTCGAAGCCTTCCAGGAACAGTTCGGCGCACGATTCGCCACCCCGCGCATCACCACCGAACGCATCGCGATGATACTGCGCCGCCACGCCTCCGATGACGACACCGAGCATGACATCACCCGTATTGCCGGGCATCTTGCCTCGGCATGCGCATTAAGCGAGCGACTCGGCTGCGAAGTGCACCGCTGCCTGCAATCGGTATCCGACTCATACCAGCGTGAATGCAAGGCGCGCGATCTACGCAAGGAGGCATTCGCCGCACCTCAGGCGACCATCCGCCTGATGAGCGCGCTTCCCCTCGCCACAGTGGCGCTCGGCGAATTCATGGGAGCGCACCCGATAACATTCCTGTTCAGCTCGCCCACCGGATTGGCCTGCCTTGTCGCAGGATCGGTTTGGTACGTTCTCGGACTGCTGTGGATACGCCGCCTGTTTACACGATTCAATGCAGGTTGGCACGACGGGCCGCCAGTGCCGTTGGCATTGGAGATGATCGGAGCCGCCATCTCGCAGGGATCGCCCATACCAATGGCATTGGCCGCCGTAGGGCAAGCCCTCGAAGGGAACCGAACGGGAGGAATTGCCACGGTATTACGCAACGCGGGAGAGGCATTGCTGAACCAGACAACATGGCGCGAAGCGTGGACCGGGGCATGTGCGAGCGCATACCGGAGACAGCCCCACAGCCCACACCATGTACGGGGAAGGCCCGTCTGTTCCGCCACGCCGGAAGGAATCCCCGTAAGAAGCATCGACGGCATATGCGCCGGCAAAAACGCCAATAGACATGCACGCAAAGGCGCCGGCAAAAACGATGGCGTTGCCAACGCCGGCACCGGCAGCAGCACCAGCAATGGCACTGGCGCTGGCAACGGAACCGGCAACGGCAACGATTTCCATAGCGATATCAGCCGTCAGGCAATGCTGATCGCCAACTGTCTGGAGGCGGCATGGCATCATGGCGCGTCGCCCATGGCACAGCTTCGTCTTGCCGTTGCAGAACATGAACGCGCCGAGCGCAGCGCCATCGAACAATCCGCCGCACGACTTTCCATCCAACTGCTCAGCCCCACCGGACTCTGTTTCCTCCCGGCCTTCATCCTCATCGGCATTATCCCAGCCATCGCCTCATTCGCCGCCTGAACGGCGTGCACACAGCTGAACAGCGTGCACACAACCATGCACGCAACTGCTCGGCGAGCCCACCGGCCACACGGGAAACGCCTTCTAAACCCCAATGGACAGAAGATGCACGAAAGCACAGACAGAGATGCCTTCAGCAGTTAGACACCAAGCGACATACCGTTGGTTATCGAAAATGTAAACCCCTTTTGAATTTTGTGGAACCAAACTGGACGTATAGACCTTGGAAAGCCTACGATAAGACCTATGGCACAGATTTTTGACGCACCCTCAAAGGCGATTCTGCGTAGTCAGATTGCAGAGCACATCGCTGAGACGAACAAGAACGACAGACGAGAGACGCTGGAAGGCGAGGCACCGTTGCCTCCCGATCGTTTCTTCGACCGTGAATTGAGCTGGCTGAAGTTCAACAAGCGAGTCCTGGAGCTTGCCGAGGACGAGGATCAGCCGCTGCTGGAGCGCACCAACTTCGCAGCGATCTTCGCCAATAACCTCGATGAGTTCTTCATGGTTCGCGTGGCCGGTCTCAAACGCCGTATCGACTCCGGCATCGCGGTTCCTTCCGCTTCCGGATTGAGCCCACGCCAGCAGTTGCGCGCCATCAGCGACCAGGCGCACGCCCTGCAGGACGAGCACGCCCACTACGTGGTCAGTCACATCCTGCCTGCGCTGGCCAAGGAACATGTGGTGCTGCTGAGCTGGGATAAACTCACCACCGAGGAGCAGGAGCGTCTCTCCCGCTACTACCGCCAGCAGGTGTTCCCCGTGCTCACCCCGCTCGCGGTGGATCCGGCCCACCCGTTCCCCTACATTTCCGGTGGTTCGTTGAACCTCGCCGTATTGGTGGAGAACCCGACCAGCGGCAAGTCCCACTTCGCCCGCGTGAAGATCCCGGACAACCTCAACCGCCTGGTTCCGGTGGATGACATGACCGATGAGGAATCCAAGGAGGAGCGTTACGGCTTCATCACCATGGAGAACCTCATCATCGCGCACCTTGAATCGCTGTTCCCGGGCATGATCATCAAGGAGGCACGTTCCTTCCGCGTCACCCGTAACGAAGACATCGACGTTGAGGAAGACGACGCCGAAAACCTGCTCAATGCCATGGAAAAGGAGTTGCTGCGCCGTCGTTTCGGGCCGCCGATCCGCTTGGAAATCTCCGACGAGACCAGCCCGTTCCTGTCCCAGCTGCTCGCGGACCAGCTGCGCGTCAGCGTCGACGAAGTCTACCGTCTGCCGGCCCCGCTGGATATGACCGTGCTGTTCGAGCTTGGCGGCATCGACCGTCCGGATCTGAAGAACCGCCCGTTCATCCCAACCACGAACCGTCAAATCGCCGAAGTCGAATCCAGCCGCGCACAGGACATTTTCGCCGCCATCCGCGAACGTGACATTCTGCTGCACCACCCGTACGATTCCTTCTCCACCTCGGTGCAGGCGTTCCTCTCACAGGCCGCCGCCGACCCGAAGGTGCTGGCCATCAAGCAGACGCTGTACCGTACCAGCTCCAACTCGCCGATCATCGACGCGCTGATCGACGCAGCCCATGCCGGCAAGCAGGTGCTGGCTCTGGTCGAAATCAAGGCCCGATTCGACGAGGATGCCAACATCAACTGGGCCCGCAAGCTTGAACGTGCCGGCGTGCACGTGGTGTATGGCATCGTCGGTCTGAAGACGCACTGCAAACTCATCGAAGTGGTGCGCCAGGAGCAGGATGGCCTGCGCCGCTACTGCCATGTGGGAACCGGCAACTACAATCCGAAGACCGCACGACTGTACACCGATCTTGGCCTGCTGACCTGCGATCCGGTCGTCGGCCAGGATATGACCCGTCTGTTCAACCAGCTGAGCGGCTATGCGCCCAAGTCAAGCTTCCATCGTCTGCTGGTCGCACCGCGCACCATCCGCACCGGCCTGATCCAGCGCATTCGCC
>OLQC01000901.1_pt1 | contig 27130 bp, 25 predicted proteins | sample 1672471 | NCBI WGS metagenome assembly OLQC01 (sample SAMEA3136689, study PRJEB25190) | human gut metagenome | biome: human gut; feature: human-associated habitat; material: faeces | place: Austria | collected 2013 | reverse complement strand
TTCTTTTATCATCACGTCTTTTTTGAACATCTGGATTTGATAAATCCGTTGAAGAAATATCACGTATTAATTTTTCATTTTTAGATAATATTCCATGTTGAAATATACTTTTGAGATTTCTTAAGTCATTAATATTAAATAAAAATTTAACAATACTATAACTTTCCGAAATTAAATTCATGATATTTATCCTCCCATTGATATTTCTTTCCAATGAATATTATCTCATGTTATATCTTTCTATTCAAGCAATAAAAAATGATAATATCAGAAAAAACATTGTTATGTTTGACCTCTATTTTATCTTAAGTAACTCTTTTTGACTTATCAATTTTTATATGAATTTTTAACTATTTCATCAAATATTTTTTCATTTCTCTTTAATAATTCTAAATTTCTTTGTGATAAACAATATATTTTTTCTGACAGTTGTTCTTTACACAAATATCTTTCAAGAATATGTGCAAATGCATAAATTGCATGATAATCCTCATATTTTTCAGATAACAATGGATTTTCTTGATTTCTTTTGTAATTCTTTCTTTTCTTAATTTGGTTTTGCTTGGAACTCTTTTCAAATAATCATAGAATCCTGATCTGCATACATCTAATTTTTTCAGCACACTAGAAACAGAAACAGTAGAATCTTTTTGCTTTTCTTCCTTAACTGCTTTATAAATATCTGTTTTGTTTATTTTCCCAGTATGCCAATAGCCTTTTTTAACACTTCTAACGCATCCTGTGTATCTTTTAATTCCTTTCTTAATCTTGCAATTTCTTTAGCCTCATCACTAGAAAAATTACCGGATCCTCGAGATTCAATTTTATTGCCGTTGTTGTTTGCATCTTTTATCCATTTATGAATTGTACTGTCTGCAATACCAAATCTTTTAGCAATAGAAACTTTGGATTCTTCAGGATGTTGGTTAGCATAATCTACAACACCTTGTTTAAATTCATCATCAAATACTGGTTTTGTCACAGTCTTTCTCCATTTCTTTTTTTACTTATGACATTGTACCAAATGATGTTTAATTCTTCCATTTAACTTGTACAGTTTTTATACTAACATCAGCCGCATCTTCAGTTCACATTTTGTTTCGGCCTGATATTTCGTCTACAGGATTTCTAGCTTCCATGTCGCATTTCAAGTTTATAGCTAACTATCTTGAACAATCATTTGTAAATAGAAAATTTCATGTTCCTGTAAACATGGCATATAAGCGACTGTCTGTCGCACAAAAAATTGAGGATTCATTCCTCAATTTTATATTATGAAAATAAAAAGATAACAATTCCTAGAACAACAAGAACAATTCCTGTTGCTCTATTTAAGGTTTTAGGAGTTGCTTTATTCGCAAATAAAGCAGCAATTCTTGCCCAAATAAGAGTAAAGATAATACATAAAATCCATACTGTTAAATTAGGAAGCCCACCAATCATAAAATGTGAAATAGCTCCAGTAAGGGCTGTAAAGGTCATAATAAAAACACTCGTACCTACTGCCGTTTTAAGTTCATATCCCATGACTGTTGTTAAGATAAGAAGCATCATCATGCCTCCACCTGCTCCAACAAAACCGCAAATAAAACCTATACAAGTTCCACAAATTATAGATTGGATTGCTCTTTTTTTAGAAGAAACATTATTCATCGCTTCTTTCGTTGTCATTACTGGTCTAACAATAAATTTAACTCCTAAAATAAAAGTCATAAAAACTGAAAAACTTCCCATTGTTGAAGATGGTAAAAGACTTGCCGCATAACTACCTACTACCGTAAAAATAAGTACACTTACCATCATCAATAAACCATTCTTAATATCTAAATTTTTATTTTTTCCATAAGTATAAGCTGAAACCGCACTGGCAAGGACATCTGATGACAAAGCAATACCTACCGCCATATAAGGATCCATTTTCAAAAAAGCAATGAGCATTGGGCTAATAACAGCAGCCGCTGACATTCCTGCAAAACCTGTTCCTAGACCTGCTCCCATTCCAGCAAAAAAGGTTACAAGAATAATAAATAAAATATTTGTTTCCAATTTATTTTTCCTCCAATAAACAATCTATATTTTTTTCCATAAGTTCTAATGTTTCTTTAAATATCTTTTGATGCTTTTCATCAATATCTGAAAAAAGTGAAGAAAAGAAATGGTTTTGAAACGCTTTTCCTTTTTTTATAACATCATTCGCTTTTTTATTCAAAACTAATTCAACTTTTCTTCGATCTCCTGGAACATCTATCCTAGATAAATATCCTTGATCAACTAACTGATCCACATGAATTGAAACAAGGTTTGCTTTGATTTTTCTTATTTCCACAATATCTTTAGCATGTTTATATTGTGGGTTATTTCCCAAAAACATCAAAATATCAAACCCTGTTTGCTTTAGATGAAATTCATTGCAAAGATCTTTACATTGTTGATGATAAGCAAGTTCTAATTTTCTAGCAAAATCAATATTCATATTATCACTTCCTTCATTTTTAGATAGTTCATTTTTGAACTATTTTAATAGATAACTTTATAAATGTCAAATATTTATATAAAAAGCAACTCTTAATATTTACATTTATATCTAATAAACTAAAAAATAATGAGATTAGAAATAACTATACTTCTAATCTCATTATTTAATATCTTAATTTAAATTTCTTTCTTAAACTATAAAACCTTGTCTTTGCTTAACCTTGTTTCTTTAACAATTATTTTTCTATAATCACTAACATTGATTCTATTTAAAAGTCAATTAACTTACTTTTAAATATATTATCATATTTATTAAATGCATTTTTATCAGGACAAATTATTCTTTCCACACTCTTAGCATTCGCCAGTAGGTCATTTCCAACTCCAAAACGTGTATGCTCTCCTTCAACAATCAAAACATCTATATTATTCCACATTTCCTTTATGTTTTGAATCCTTTTTTTTGCTTTTTCTTTATTTATTTTTTCAGGGCTCACTTGCAAAGTGAAATTTACTTTTTTCAACTCACCTCCGATATAAAAATATGGACAATTCCTTCTTGAATATAATAAGAAATTGCCCATATCAAATATTTATTCTTCTTTATTTTTTCAGATACACATCACTGTACTGAACACCAAACTGCAGTGCCGCCTGATGGTTATTCATATAGATATCTACATGTCCATATGGCGTTCCCAGATCTTCTACTGTATAGACCTGTCCATTGATGATCAATTCGGTTCCAAATGGCAGTCCTGCCATAGCTACCGTATGATCGATCGTCGGCATTGCTCCGCTCGCCGTAGGTCCGCCTGACCAGACTCCGCAACAGATCGGACAGCTGCAATATGCTGTCAGCTTAAATTTGCCAAGGTATGAACCATATTCTGTGCTCTTCGCTATAACAGCATTATCATAGTAATCTGCTGCCATATCCTTTTTCTTCAATGCATCCAGTATGTCTGTATCCTCATTTGAAATAATACGGACTGCCCATACTGCATCGTTTTCATTTACAGTGCTTTCTATAATGCCCGTGGCACTGCTGTGTGCCTCGATCGTTCCGCCGTCACCAGTACTCATAACTACATGATAAATATAGCCATCCGATCTCTGATAAAAGATCAGATCGCCCGGCAATGCATCTTCTACCGGTATTTTGGTGGCACATTCTGCCTGGTCTTCCGCCACACGCGGAATGCTGTAACCAAATTCTGCATAAATGCTCTGTACAAAACCGGAGCAGTCTGCCCCTTTTGTCAGACTGGTACCTCCCCATACATAAGGATTACCCAGGAACTGCTTCGCATATTCTAACATAGAGGTGCGGATCAGTCCTGATACAGAAGCTTCTTTTACGGAAGTTACCGTGTAATAGCAGGCTTTGTTGTCTTCCGGTTTTACTTTTGCTTTAGCAAGGGCATAAGTATCCTCGCCTTTTTCTTCGATCTCTTTTTTCACTTTTTTTCCGGTTTCGAGCTGCTTTGTCTGTACAAATCCCCTGACATCATCTGATTCTACATAACTCCATTCCTGATTCTCATCATCCAGAATATAACACAGTCCGCCTTTTTCCAGTGTACCTACTACCTCCGGCTCCTGGTCCTTTTCTGTATCTTCACTCTTCTCCGATTTCCGATCTGTGCTTTTCTTTTTCTCGGATTCCTGTGTTTCACTTTCCCCGGAAGCACTGTCCGGCGTTTCGCTCTCTTTCGCAGAATTATCCTGCGTTTCGCCCTCTGTCACACTGCTGCTCTGTTTTTCACTTTCTGAGGCAGTACTTTCCTGCGTTTCTTTTTCTGTTTCTTCTTTTTTATTGTTCTTGGTTTCTTCCTGCGGAATAGAATCATAGATTTTGATTCTCTTTTTTGTCAGGGCGTATTTCTTTTTGGCTACTGCTTTGTATGCAGTTGTCTGTGTATGCAGAAACGCCTTATTTTCATAAGCTTCTTTGAGAACTTCGGCTGTCTCTATATTCTTTTCTTTTTTATGCTTTACATAACGTTCCGCTTTTTCGTCTGCCCATACATATTTTGCTTTTATGAAGCCTCTGGCTTTTCCGGATTCTACATAATACCATTCGCCATCGTTGTCTTCTTCCAGAATATGCAATACGCCAAGTGCATTGATCTTTCCTACTTTATCGGATTTTGTATTTTTCTTTTCATAGAGATAAACATCATCTCTTTTTGATACAGCATATTTCTTTTCTACCTGAAAAAAACGAAAAGTCTGTTCTACTTTTGGTGACTCTATTTTCTGCTCTGTTTCCGTTTCTGTCTCAGTCTGATCGCTGCTTTCTGTCTCAGTTTCCGTTTCGATTTCAAACGGCACCTCTTCTATGGATACAAAACCTGCTTCTCGCTCTGTCGCTGCTTCGGTTTCCTGAGTTTCTGTCTCGGTTTCTGTTTCGGTTTCCGTCTGTCTCTCAGTTTCCGTTTCAGTTTCTGTCTCTGCCTCTGTCGCACTGTTGTCTTTTTGTGGTGCTGCATAGGCAGAAATGCCAACGGCTGAACCGATTAAACCAAGTGCATAAATAAGCACCTTCAAAATGATTTGCAAAATTTCTTTTTTCATATCTATACAATTATTTACCATAAATAATTTCTATAAATTCTGTATATGTATTAGCTTTATAAAACTTATCGTGATAACCATCAACGAGGAAAACACGCATATTATTTACTTGAGCTGCTAAAGACCACAAGGTCTTAGCAAGTGAACTAGTATCAGGAAAGACAGTATCTTCAGCAAAATCATCATTCAACTTAGAGAGATTAGCCGAAATAGCACTAACATAAGAATTAAACACTTTACGTTGCATAAGCGAAAAATTTTATTTTTACATTAATAATCTATATCAGAAACAATAAGTAACTGATTTCGAGCGCAAAGATAAGCACAATTTTGTTATAACCGGTATTATGGTAAATAGGCGTTATGAGAAAAAGAAAGAGGTGAAATTTGGAAATGGAACCGGTTCACCCCTTTCTGATCATTACTTCCTTTCTGCCTGTTCTGAGATTAATTCTCATTTCAATCAAAAAGAAGAAAGCACGGAAACAAGTATAGTTTCTTCTTTGCCATTTTATTCTGTTTCAAAATTTTAGGATTGCTTTATTTTGTCGGCAAAGTTTACATTAAAAGTACGAAATAGCCAAGTAAAACTGAGAAAATTAGCATTTTTTCTTAAAAAAATTAAAACCGAGTACCCTTAAAGCCCTTTGAATACGTATTATGATTAGTTTTTAGTAACTTTGCAACATAAAATTAAAAAATAGAAATGAAAAAAGTATTTTTAATCTTTCAATTACTCCTTGTAGTAATGCTGGCTCAGGCGCAGATGATGAACCCTGTGAAGTTCACCAGCTCGCTGAAAACAGACGGAAGTGCTGTGGCCGAAATCGTGTTTAGCGGAAAAATCCAACCGGGATGGCACGTCTATTCTACCGGTTTGGGAGGCGACGGACCTATTTCAGCTTCGTTCAACGTAAATAAGCTTGAAGGAGCTGAGCTCGTAGGCAAACTTCAGCCACGCGGCAGAGAGATTGCAAAGTTCGACCCTCTCTTCGAGATGAAACTCCGTTATTTTGAAGGTAGCGTTACCTTTGTACAGAAGGTGAAGTTTACCCAACCTAATTATCATATTGATGCCTATCTGGAGTATGGCGCCTGCAACGACCAGAACTGTCTGCCACCAAGCGAGGCAGCATTTAAGCAGAGTGGAAAATCGCCAGCCGTTGATACTCCTGCAGCTGGGGCAAAAGATGCTCTGAATGCAAAGGATGCGAAGGCGATTGATCCTGCCCTTGCTGCCAAGATGAAGGCCGATTCGCTTGCCAAGGCCGCAGCCCTGGCTCAGACCGATAGCGCTACTCAGCCCGTAGATTCCGCAGCTTTGGCATCTGCTATGGAAAATCTGAACGTCAAGGACTTATGGAAACCGGTTGTTAAAGAACTTCAGGCTTTTGGCGGAGCTAACGACATCGCCAACCATTCGCTCTTCTACATCTTCTTCATCGGTTTTGTGGGCGGTCTGCTTGCGCTCGTCATGCCTTGCATCTGGCCTATTATCCCGATGACCGTAAGTTTCTTCCTGAAGCGTGCTAAGAACGATAAGAAGAAAGGTATCCGCGATGCGATTACTTATGGTTTGAGCATCGTAGTCATCTATCTGGTTTTGGGTCTTGCCGTAACAGCCATCGCTGGTCCTAGCACCCTGAATGCGCTCAGCACAAGTGCCGTATTCAACATCATCCTCTTCCTCCTGCTTGCCGTTTTCGCCTTCTCGTTCTTCGGTTGGTTTGAAATCAAATTGCCTGACAGTTGGGGAAATGCGGTAGACAACAAGGCTTCCAGCACCACGGGTATGATTTCTATCTTCCTGATGGCTTTTACCCTGGTATTGGTCAGCTTCTCATGTACAGCTCCTATCATCGGTTTGCTGCTGGTTCAGACCGTTACATCCGGCGACTGGCTCGCTCCTACCGTGGGAATGTTCGGTTTTGCGCTTGCTCTGGCGCTCCCATTCACCCTCTTCGCCCTCTTCCCATCATGGTTGAAGTCGGCTCCTAAGTCGGGTTCGTGGATGGAGACTATCAAGATTGTGCTCGGCTTCATCGAGCTTGCCTTCTCTCTGAAGTTCCTCTCTGTAGCCGATCTGGCTTACGGCTGGCACATCATGGACCGCGAGGTATTCCTCTCTCTCTGGATTGTCATTTTCGGTCTGTTGGGTCTCTATCTCATCGGCAAGCTGAAGTTCCAGGTTGATGCTATCGGGGGCGACATCAACAAGCCTATGCCTGTAGCCTGCATCATGTTGGGTCTCTGTTCTTTGGCATTCTCGGTTTACATGATTCCAGGTCTCTGGGGCGCTCCTTGCAAGGCTGTGAGCGCATTTGCTCCACCTATTAATACACAGGACTTCAACCTCAACACCAAGACCGTAGAGCCTGCTTACAAGGATTATGAGTTGGGAATGGCTGCTGCCAAGGCTTCCGGCAAACCGGTATTGCTTGATTTCACGGGTTATGGTTGTGTAAACTGCCGCAAGATGGAGGCTTCTGTCTGGACAGATCCATCGGTTGCCGATAAGCTGGCAAAGGATTATGTTCTCATCTCACTTTATGTAGATGACAAGACTCCTCTTCCTGAGCCTATGGAGGTAACGTTTAATGGCGAGAAGCGCACCCTGCGAACCGTTGGCGACAAGTGGAGTTATCTGCAGGCAAGCAAGTTTGGAGCTAATGCCCAGCCATTCTATGTGGCTATTGACAACGACGGTAATCCTCTTGCAGCAGCCTTCAGTTTCAAAGAAGATGTTAGTGCTTATCTCGACTTCCTGAACAAGGGTCTGGATAATTACAGAAACAAATAATATAAGATTTAATTGTTGATAAGGCCGGTATTGGTTCATTTAAGTAGATTTATGAAGGATAAATTTCAATAGATTAGTTTATTCAAGGTAGATTTATTTAGGATTGTTACTTCCCCCGACAGGTATGGTTTCCAAGCCATCCTGTTGGGGGATTTTTTTTGTATAGGCACCAAAAAATAAAGGCACAAAAAAATAGGGCCTGTTTCACAACAGACCCTAAACATACTTACTAAAACTAAATTAACCACTAAAAAAACTAATATTTTTTAATCCTAGAAAATAAGGTGATTAACACCTTTAATCTAAAAACCTAATCTATGACACGAAATCATCCCGATTTCTTGATTGCAAAGATAGGGCTTTTATATGAAACCGCCAAACTTTTTTCCAACTTTTTTTCTAAGAGTGGGCTTTTTTATCGGGATTTCACATTATTTAATCAATAAGCCCCCTACTTCACATTTTAGAACCTATAGCCAACGGTCATCAGCAACTGGTGGCGCTTGTTGTTTACTTCCGTTACAGGCGGAACACAGTCATACTCGCTTGATGTATTATCCACATACGACATGAATGGGTAGAATTCACCTTTCTGCATACTGTACTGGTAAGCCAAGTCGATGAAGAGGTTCTGATAATTGAAACCTATACCACATGTAAAACGATTGGTGGATTTCCAGTTGGTATAATCCGTAGATGTTGCGTAAGCGACACCAGGTGAATAAATAGTCATATCTCGATAACCATTCTCATCGAACATCGCAGAAGCATAATTATAACCCAAACGAAGAGAAAGCATAGAGATAGGCTTATATTCCAAACCCACCTTCAATGTACTTACACCCTTTAGAGTTCTGCGAGTGTTTGCATTCATCTCCTCGTCGCTAGAGCTTGACTCATAATAGCTATCATAGTAAACGTCATAATAACCACTATCCTTGATGCGATTGTCCATGTGGTCGTACCAAGCATACTCGTACGTAGCACCCAAAGCAAAGTTGTTGCCAATAGTATGACCCAGGCTAAAACCAGCCTTCCAAGCTGTATTCAGTCGGAAATCGTAATCAGAAGCAGCAGGCTTGATGTCAGGATACGTCTCCTGAGCATTGGCCTGGGCATAATACAACTTCATGTCGTTGTCATTATGGGTGGTCAAATCATAGAATACAGGAGTGTTGAAATACGCTCCGATACGGAAAGGAGAGTCTTCAACTGGACGGAAGATAACACCTGCCTTCACGTCAAAGCCTGTACCATCTATCTTCACCTGCTCCTTGCTGTCGGCGATTGCTCCATTCTCCAAATTCTCAGAATAGAAAGAGTTGCTGTTGTAGTGAACATCATGCAAACCGATGGTCAGACCAAGCCACACACGATTGTTGAGGCTACCGCTTACATTGAAATCGTACTCACCAATATAACCATGCTGATACTGACCGTAAAGGAAAAGGTCTGAATTCAGATAGTTCATCTGCGAAGCATCCTCATTAGCACCAAAAGCAGTCAAGTAGCCGTCGTCAACAGAACTCCACAGCACATTCGCCTCATCTTGGCTAAAGTTATTTCCCTTAATCCAAGCATACTTGGCTGCCGCCAATTTGTTTTGAGAGGCAAAACGTTCTTTGCCATTCACATCATAAGTCTTGAGCGAATTGGCTGCGTTAAGTATCTGTCCGAAATCAGCACTCTTATGATAGTTGAAGGCCAAGTTGATAAAGCTGTTGCCCTTCAACTTCGGGCTCCAAACGATACCTATCTGGTCGAATGTTGGATGCGACTTTTTGCCATTGAAATCAATTCGATTGCCAGACAAGGATGTATAGTTTTCCGCTCCACCCTGAGCAATTACGCCAGCAGAGACAGATACCTGACTCTTGCGGAAGAGACCTATACCTGCCGGGTTGGTAGAAATCGTAGAGATGTCGGCGCCTAACGCCTCCATGGCACCACCCATACCTATATAGCGAGCGGTACCCGTAAGCTGGTTTTCAGCCAACTTTGAGTCTTGATAAGTCTCCTGTGCCGTTGCTGACAAACTTGCCATCAGCAAGCTGGCGAAGAGTATATGCTTAAAATTGTTCATAAATCTAAAAAGATAAGCAGAAATGCGTCTCTCTTACCCGTTAGTTAAGAGGACGCACCTCAATATTAATTATTATTTCAAAAATACATAACACGTTTAGACTTCACTATCTTCTACCGCCAAAGCCTCCGCCTCCGGAGCGTCCACCACCAAAGCTACCGCCACCAGAACGGCCTCCGCCAAAGCTACCGCCACCGAAGCCACCAGAACGAGAACCGCCACTAAAGCTACCGAAAGAAGAATTGGAACGCGTAGAATTGTTGTAGTTCACATTATTATACGTAGTGCGATTGCCAAAACGACTGGTATTATTGCCACGACGTGAGCCATAGCCTCCGTTAGTGCCTCGGCTCCCCCAGCCAGACTGAGTCTTGTTGCCATTAAATGTCCAGTTGCGACGACCGGCATAGCCATTAGGATTTCCGCCATAACTTACATGTCCGTATATCGGACCGCCCCAATACCAAGGATTGTAGTAGCCGCCCCAGCCATAATACCAAGGGTCGTACCAGCCACCATACCAGCCGCAGTAACCATAATACCATGGATCGTACCAAGGGTCGAACCAAGGATCATACCAGCCGGCATAATAGCCGTAGCGCCAAGGATTGTGCCAGCCCCACATGCGGCTGCGCCAGTAGTAAGGACCATAACCATAATAATCGTAGAACCATGGATCATAGAATCCGTCCCATCGGCTCATCTCGCGTGTGCGTACGAAATCCTCATCCCTGTCAGCATACTTCTGGGCGAAGTAAGCATCATCATAAATGCTGTCTGGCGCCACACCCTTGCCCACATGGAACTGAATAATGTCGTTGCCCAGGGAATCTTTCCCTACATTCTCATAATGGCTGAAGATTCTGCCGCCCCGATTGTATTCATCTACCGAACGGTCGCTTCCGCTCCAATTCAAGCGATAAATACTATCTCTACGTGCCCGCTGTTCAGCATACTGGCGCTGGAGCAGAGCCCGTCTTTCAGCCTTTTCTTTGGCCTCCTTCTTCGGATTGAAGTAGAGGTCATCGTCCTGTGCCATCGAAGTGAGTGGCATCGCAGCTGCGATAAGGACTGCAAGAAGATACTTTCTTTTCATATTCTGTTCTCCTATTAATTTTTTCTCCATTTTTCTCTTTCCAGATCCATCATAAACCATCAGGAAAAATACTCCCGAAAGAACCCTTTTCTGATTATATAATAATCTGAATGCAAAAATATTGCTTATCTTTATGCAAAAATACAGAATTTCCCTAAATAATTGTAGGTTTTCCCCTATTTTTTTATAATTTTGCAGAAGATTTAAAACAAATCTAGCTTTTTTGAACATCGAAGGCGTTTTTAGACAAGAAATTAATACAAATTAAATATGAAATATTTAGTAGCAACATTCACTATTGAAACGACTGCCGACTTGATGCAGGCCTCTCAGGATCTGCTTGCCGATGGTGCAGCCGAAGCCGGATTTGAATCTTTTGAAGAAACAGAAACCGGACTGGAAGCGTATGTGCAGAAAGAACTCTTCGACAAGGAGATGCTGGATGCCTATATTGCTGATTTCCCTATCGGGGATGCGAAAATTACCTACGAGGTGAAAGATGCAGAATACAAGGATTGGAACCAGGAATGGGAAGAACAGGGATTCGAACCAATTTATGTGGACAACCAGGTGGTGATTTACGATGCGAAACATCCCGAACTCTATCCCGATACGAGCAACAGACCCGACATGATAGAAATAGGTATTGAGGCGAAACTGGCGTTCGGAACAGGAAACCACGAAACCACACGCATGATTATTTCGCAGCTGCTCCACATGCCTATCAGAACCAAGCGCATCCTGGATTGCGGAACGGGTACGGGAATACTTGCCCTCACCTGCTCAAAACTCGGAGCGAAAGACGTGGTAGGCTACGATATTGACGAGTGGAGCGTGGAAAATGCCAAGCATAATGCCGTGCTCAACGGCGTAACTAACATGGAAGTACTCTTTGGCAACAGTCAGGTAATCAACCACATCAGCGGCGTTTTCGACCTGGTTCTAGCCAACATCAACCGCAACATTCTGCTCGACGACATGCGCGCTTTCCGTAGCGTGATGAACATCGGCGGAACCCTGGTTCTGAGCGGCTTCTACGAAGAAGATATTCCTGTACTCCTGGAGAAAGCAGAAGAACTGGGAATGCATGAAATAAACAGACAGATTGACAACAATTGGGCCTGCCTTGTTTTAGGTTCATAAAGATTCTTTTCTGATTCTAAACATTCAGAACGAAAAATCTGAAATCAGAAATATCAGATTAAAACATACGAATAAAGGTTGGATTTTCGCATATTGCCAAAAGTCCAACCTTTATTCCATGAATTTCTTCTCATTATTATTGCTTCCTATGCAGAGCTGCTTGAGCTCATAATAACTGCCGTTGTAAATATTGAAATCTACGTAGCCTTTAATGCCCGGCAACTTGCCCACATCCGTATGCTGCCAGAACTTCCATTTGCCCTTATATTGAACCTTGTCAACATAATAGTGGGCTATCCAGTAAGGATAATCATCGAAGACAGGCGCACTCAGATATTGCTCCTTGAATTTATAATAGGTGTAGATGATAGGTTTAACATGATACTTATCCTCTACAATATGCAGCCAGGTAAGCACATCACGCTGGAAATCCTCCACACTCTTATCTGCCGGCTTATGTTCAATATCCAGTACCGGAGGCAAATCGCCATCCGTAAGATGAACCTGGTCTAGGAAATAATAGGCCTGTTTTCGGGCTGTCGACTTATTGCTCCAGAAATGATAAACACCCCGGATGAAACCGAAATCGCGAGCCTGATTAAAGTTCTCGCGAAAATTCTCATCGAGCCGTGAAGAACCTTCCGTACTCTTGATGATGACGAAGCGCACAGGACACCCCTTGATCATCGCATTCTTGAGCTGTTCCCAGTCTATCTTGCCCTGATAATGCGAAATGTCGATTCCATGAATCTCGTAACCTTCAGGATATTCAGCATCGCCATAAAGCGCACGCCATCGGAAACCAGTTGGCCCTACAAAGAAATGATAGAACAGAAAGACATAGAGCACGATAACCGCCGTTCCGCCTATCCACCACGCCCAACGGGGATAGCGTTGCAAAAAAGAAGACGAACGCCTTCTACCACGGGAGCCGCCACGCCGAGGAGTTTTCTTTCTCGCCATGGCACTCTTTTTCTGTGAAGAAGCCGTTCGTCTTGTTGACATATAAAAAAATATTTATTCTATTTTTTACTTAGCCTGCTCCAACTGGAGAGTCTTTGTGGTCTGGTCGCAAACCTCAGAAGGACCCCAGTACTGGATAGGACCTGGATAAACGTAAGCTGTTTCCTTAGCCCACTCATCGCGCTTAGAAGCGAAGAACTTGAATGGAGCGCCATCCAGCTCAACGAGAGCCTTGCGGATAACTGGCTTGTTAGCACCATTACGACGCTCGATGTTCATCATCATAGTGATTGGCACACCACCTGCAATCCACTCTGCTGCAGGAGCTGTTGTGTTCTTGATGATTGACATGTAACCGGTCTTGCCGTTAGCGATGAGGCGTGAAGCGTTGAAACCGAGTGAGTAGCAGTAGTCTGCATCGTAGTTAGAAGGAGCTGCGCAACGTCCCTCGTAACCGAAGAAGTGGTGCTGTGCAGAGAACTTACCAACAAACTTGCCTTCCTTCTTCCATGCAGCCAACTTCTCAGCTACCATGCGAGAAAGCAACTTCTCTGTCTCGATGAGAGAAACCTGTACGTTTCCGTGAGGGTCGCGGTCGAGGCAAAGCTGGCGAGCTACGTCAGCTGGCAAAGACTCCAATACTGCGAGGTTGTCCTTAGCGATGGCACCCTTAACGAATGCAATCTGCTCCTCAGCACTTGCAAACTCACGGCTCTCGCCTGTTGCAGGGTCTGTAAGAACCTCGTTCAATTCTGCGATGAGCTTCTTGATAGCTGGGATGAACTCGATCAGGCCCTCTGGGATGAGAACTGTACCGAAGTTGTTGCCCTCAGCAGCACGGTTAGCTACTGCAGTTGCAATATAAGTAACCACATCATCGAGTGACATTTCCTTAGCCTCTACCTCCTCTGAAATCAAGCAGATGTTTGGCTGAGTCTGGAGAGCGCACTCAAGAGCGATGTGAGATGCTGAACGACCCATCAGCTTGATGAAGTGCCAGTACTTACGTGCTGAGTTACAGTCGCGCTCGATGTTACCGATGAGCTCAGAATATGTCTTGCAGGCTGTATCGAAACCGAAAGAAGTCTCAATCTGCTCGTTCTTCAAGTCGCCGTCGATTGTCTTAGGGCAACCGATTACCTGTACGCCATACTTCTTAGCAGCATAGTATTCTGCGAGAACGCAAGCGTTGGTATTTGAGTCGTCACCACCGATGATGACAAGTGCCTTGATGCCGAGTTCACGAAGAATCTCAATACCCTTCTCAAACTGGTCTTCCTTCTCAAGCTTGGTACGTCCGGAACCGATGATGTCGAAACCACCAGTATTGCGGTATTCGTCCATGATTTCAGAAGTAATCTCCATGTACTTATGGTCAACGAGACCACCAGGACCGAGGATGAAACCATAGAGCTTGTTAGCTGGGTTGAGAGACTTCACACCGTCGAAGAGACCAGAAATCACGTTGTGACCGCCAGGAGCCTGACCACCTGAGAGGATAACACCTACGTTGAAAGCAGGAAGTTCCTTAGCCTCACCTGCCTCGAATGTAATAACAGGCATTCCATAAGTGTTAGGGAACAACGCCTTGATTTCATCCTGATTACCTACTGACTGTGTTGCTGCACCTTCAACTGCCTTTACTGGGCCCTGGAGAGCCTTAGGCAATTTTGGCTGATAAGCAGCTCTTGCAATCTGCAATGCACTTTTTTCCATAATTCGTTTTTTATTTTAATTAGTTGAAACTTCAAAAACATCTGCAAAAATAACTCTTTTCTGCGAGATACGGAAAGAAAAATGCTAAAAATGCGTTAATAGATACATTTTTTCCCAAAAAATGATGTTATTTCAAAGAAAATGATTATCTTTGAGCGATATTTTTAATTATTCATTAATTAGGAGAAAAGAATTATGGCTAATAAAAGAGATTTAAAGCGCACGATCAACTACATTACAAGCGAACTTTTCGCCGAAACAGTAGCTGCATCTTTGTATAATGGTAAGCCTACACAGGAAGATGTGGATGGCATTCTTTCAGCTATCGTCATGATCAATGGCGATTACATCAGCCGCGTGTCTCACCCGGAACCGGGAATCACGAAGGGTGAATATTATAAGAAACTCACAGTCGACTTCAACAAGCAGGTGAGCGAAATCATCGACCAGATTTCAAACCTGGCATAATCCTTTCATCATCAGAATCAGGAAATACACCTATTTAAATATATGGTAAAAGGAATTTGTCAATGGATATTGTATAAACGCTTGGGCTATAAGAAAATCATCACCCAGGAGCTTCCTGAAAAGTATATTATCTGCATGGCTCCGCACACCAGCAACTGGGATCTGATCCTAGGCCAGCTCTTTGCCCATGCTGAGGGAATCAAATGTAATTTCCTCATGAAAAAGGAATGGTTCTTCTGGCCGCTAGGTCCTATCTTCAGAAAGATGGGAGGTATTCCTGTGTGGAGAAGCAAACATACCAGCATGACGGATAATCTGGCTGCAGAAGCGGATAAGCGCAAGGCTTTCGGACTGTGCATTACGCCCGAAGGTACCCGCTCGCTCAACCCGGAATGGAAAAAGGGATTCTATTTCATAGCCCTCAAAGCGCATCTGCCTATCCATCTCTATGGGCTTGACTATGAGAAGAAGGTCATCCAATGCACCAGGCAGATTATCCCGTCAGGAGATGTTGACAAAGACATGCGTGAAATCAAGTTGTACTTCAAGGATTTCAAAGGAAAGAAACCGGAGAAGTTCACAATCGGAAATATTGATTAAACCTTAGAAGATAACAGTTTAGTCAGCTATTAAAGAAGGAGTATTCGTAAAGTGAAACACCAAAACATAACATATTGTTTGATAAGCAGTTTGCTGTTAGCCGCTGGAGCTTCGCTTCAGGCTAACGGCAAATCGTTTTTTCCTATCTACGACGAGGCTAACAGCGGCGCATGGCAAGGCATAGATTATGATGGCGACCCATGGGTGTTTAATGTTTCCCGCCCTTATTTCGTTACGGCAGGACTACAGAACAGGCACCTTTCGCTATGGGCCTCGCACGGACGGTATTATTATGCCGACAGAGATGTATGGAAATGGCAACGCCCTAACCTGTTTTGCACAAACGAAGATCTTTTTACCCAAACCATCGTCGTGCCCTACCTCATCCCGATGCTCCAGAATGCGGGAGCCATCGTCTTCACACCCCGTGAAAGAGACTGGCAGAGAAACGAAATCGTCATCGATAATGATGATGCTGTCAAGTCGGTTTATTATTTCGAAAAGGAGGCGAGCAAGCGATGGAAAAAATGCGATTCGCTCGGTTTTGCCAACCGCTACCGACTGAAAGATGGGGAAAATCCGTTCCGCATGGGAACCGTGAGACAGGCGAAGGCTACCAAGCGCAAGAAAACTAGCCAGGTAAGCTACCAGCCCCGTTTCAAGGAAGCCGGCAAATACGCAGTCTACGTAAGCTACCAGTCGCTCCCCAAGAGCGTGAGCGATGCAAAATACATCGTTTATCACAAGGGCGAAGCCACGGAGTTTTCCGTTAACCAGCGCATGGGCGGAGGTACCTGGGTTTACCTGGGCACCTTCGATTTCGACAAGGGCTGCAACGAGTTCAACCGGGTAGTCTGCACCAACAAGGCTTCACGCCGTGGAGTAGTAACTACAGATGCTGTCCGCTTTGGCGGCGGCATGGGAAACATAGAGCGTGGCGGTTACACCAGCGGATTGCCCCGTTGCCTGGAAGGAGCCAGATACTACGCCCAATGGGCTGGCGCTCCTTATAAGGTTTATGGAGGCCGAAAGGGAGAAAATGATTACGCCGACGACATCAACACCCGTTCGCTGATGACCAATTGGCTGGGCGGCGGTTCGGTTTACATGCCTGCCAAAAATGGCAAGCATGTGCCTATAGAACTCTCGCTGGCACTTCATAGTGATGCGGGTTACAATAAGGACGGAAAATCTACCGTTGGAGCCCTTGCTATCTGCACCACAGATTATAACGACGGAATACTGAACAGCGGAATCTCCAGATTCACATCCAAGGATTTCGCCAGGGCTTTGCGCGATAATCTCGTTACGGATCTGACGGCTCAGTTCGGAGAATTCGGCAAACGCTACCTATGGGACAGAAACTATTCTGAAACCCGTCTGCCGGAAGTTCCGTCGGCTATTCTCGAAATGCTTTCGCATCAGAATTTCCCTGATATGAGAATTGCTCAGGATCCGCTCGGAAAATTCTATATCGCACGCTCCATCTACAAAACTATCCTGCGCTTCGTAAACAGCAATCATGGAACCCGATACGTGGTCCAGCCGCTGGCTCCGCAGAACTTCTGCATTACGCAGAACCAAGGTGTTGCCCTACTCTCATGGACTGCCCAGCTGGACAAGACGGAACCATCTGCCCGCCCTACTTCTTACATTATTTATAAGGCTGAGGGACAAGGCGGTTTTGACAACGGAACCATCGTGAACACCACCCGCTGCCAGATGCAGCTGGAACCGGGCAAACTTTACCATTTTAAGGTGGCTGCGGTTAATGCAGGAGGAGAAAGTTTCACCACCGAAACCCTCTCTGTGCTCTATAATCCTGCTGCCAGCAAGTCTGTGCTCATCGTAAACAATTTCCATCGCCTTGCCTCTCCGCAGGTCGTGGATGATGAGGAAAAGCAGGGATTTGACCTCAATCAGGATCCGGGCGTAAGCTACGGACTGACGGCGGGATGGAGCGGCAAGCAACAGGTGTTCGACAGAAGCAGAATGGGCAACGAAACCAGTTTCGGACTCGGTTTCAGCGGCAACGAAATGATTGGTAAGTTTGTGGCAGGCAATGACTTCAACTACGTTCAGGCGCATGCTACAAGTATTGCAGCTTCGGGCAAATATAATATTTCCAGCTGTTCGAGCGAAGTCATCACCAGCGGCAGGGTTCAGATGAAGAACTATCAGGCAGTTGACCTCATCAACGGATTGGAGCGCCATGACGGCTATACTCACGCCTACTTCAAGTCGTTCACGCCTGCCCTGCAGAACAGCATCAGGCAATACGCCAGCCAAGGCGGCAGAATCCTGATAAGCGGTTCTTACACCGGAAGCGACATGCAGACTGAAGAGGAACAGGCGTTCCTGAGCGATATTCTGAAACTCAGCTATGAGCCTACAGGTTCTACGGCCATCACCAGGGACATCAATCCCGAAGATTCAACCGTAACAGAACGAGACAGTATTGTCTACACTTCGCCTAACGTCAAGGGTTTAGGTCTGCAGTTCAGCTATTATAACGAGCTGAATGCCCAGCATTATGCGGCAACCCATCCCGAGATATTGAAACCGGTTGGCAATTACGCCTTCACGGCGATGCAATACGATACGGGAACGAGTGCGGCTGTTGCCTACAAGAGCACAACTTACCGCAGCTTCGTCATGGGATTCCCGCTGGAATGCATCATCGACGAAAGAACCCGCACCAGCGTGTTGCTCGGCATTCTCAAATTTCTGACAGATTAAATTAAAAGTAAAACAGATAAAAAATTTTAAGCTTATGTATAAGATTCAAGCCAACCAGTCTGGCACTCGCTCTATCGAAGTGAGCGACCAGCATTTAGAGACCATCGAAAAGTATCAGTTACTCCGCAACCTCGTAGACAGCAACGGCATTATCGACGAGGAAGTGCTCGATAAACTGAAACTTAATGTGCGTTCACTCCTCGAGAGCAGCGACATCAAGGATAAGGAGTTGCTCGATCTCTGTCTCGACGTCATCTACAATCAGAACATGAAGGCGCTCGGTCTTCACAACCTCGTTCTGCTCTACGTAGACTGGAAAGACAAGAAGCAGGCTGAGGCTGCAGCAGATGCAGAACCAGACGCAGTAAATGATTAAAAAATATTGAATGGATTATAAGTTAACAGATTTCTTACCTACCACCAAGAAAGAATGCGAGTTGCGCGGATGGGACGAACTCGACGTCATCCTCTTTTCAGGAGATGCTTACGTTGACCACCCATCCTTCGGCCCTGCCATCCTCGGACGAATACTGGAAGCCAACGGCTATCGGGTAGCCATCGTTCCCCAGCCCGACTGGCACGGCGATTTCCGAGACTTCAAGAAACTCGGTCGCCCTCGTCTCTTCTTTGGTGTTTCTCCGGGTGCCATGGACTCGATGGTGAACCGCTACACGGCCAACCGCCGCATGCGTAGCGAGGACGCTTTCAGTCCCGACTCCCGCCACGACATGCGTCCCGACTATCCATCTATCGTCTATACGCAGATACTGAAGAAACTCTTTCCCGACGTACCTGTAGCACTAGGCGGTATTGAGGCTTCGTTGCGCCGCATCAGCCACTACGACTATTGGAAAGACGAGCTCCGCAAGTGCATTCTCTGCGATTCGGGCGCCGACCTCATTCTCTACGGAATGGGCGAACGTTCTATCGTTGAACTAGCCAATGCCTTTGCAGAAGGCAAGACGCTTAGCCAAATCCACGAAATGCCGCAGGTGGTTTTCTACTGCAAGGAAAGTGAGATTCCGGGCAGTTTCAGGGACGATGACATCATCCTACACAGCCACGAAGAATGTCTCCACAACAAGAAGGGACAGGCTGAGAACGTGCGCCATCTGGAGGAAGAAGCCAACAAGATGCATGCTCAGCGCATGATTCAGGAAGTTGACGGCAAATATGTAGTGGTGAATCCGCCTTTCCCGCTGATGTCTACCGCGGAACTGGATGCAGCTTTCGACCTGCCTTATACGCGTTTGCCTCATCCCAAATACAAGGGCAAGACCATTCCTGCCTACGAGATGATCAAGTTCTCCGTGAACCTTCATCGTGGCTGTTTCGGCGGCTGTTCTTTCTGCACCATTTCTGCCCATCAGGGTAAATTCGTGGTTTGCCGCAGCAAGGAGAGCATTCTGAAGGAGGTGAAGAAAATCATCCAGATGCCTGATTTCAAGGGCTATCTGAGCGATTTGGGCGGTCCTTCTGCCAACATGTACGGAATGCACGGCAAGAATCAGAAAGCCTGCGAAGTGTGCAAACGCCCGTCGTGTGTAAACCCTCAGATTTGTCCGAACCTCAATACCGACCACAGCAAGCTTCTGGAGATTTATCATGCTGTAGATGCTTTGCCGGGAATCAAGAAAAGTTTCATTGGTAGTGGTGTGCGTTATGACCTTCTGCTGCATAAGAGCAAGGACGAAAAGGTGAATCAGGCGGCTAGAGAATACACGCGCGAACTGATTACCAAGCACGTAAGCGGCCGACTGAAGGTGGCTCCCGAACATACGAGTCCGGAGGTTTTGAAGTTCATGCGCAAGCCATCGTTCGACCTCTTCTACGAGTTCAAGCGCATCTTCGACAAGATCAACAAGGAAGAAGGTCTGAACCAGCAGATCATTCCTTACTTCATCAGTTCGCATCCGGGCTGTCATGAAGAAGACATGGCCGAACTTGCCGTCATTACGAAGGGACTGGATTTCCATCTGGAGCAGGTGCAGGATTTCACCCCTACTCCTATGACCATTTCTACCGAGACCTGGTATACGGGGTACGATCCTTACACCCTGGAGCCGGTCTTCAGCGCCAAGACTCAGAAAGAGAAGCTTGCCCAGCGCATGTTCTTCTTCTGGTACAAGCCTGAAGAGCGCCGCGCCATCGAGAGTGAACTTCGCCGGATAGGCAGAGCCGACCTCATCGACAAACTCTACGACAGGAAGAGCATGGGTGGCAGTTTCAAGGGTAAGAAGACGCATTATGACGATAAGGCGATAGGTTCTACATACGATAATCCTGGTGTAGGAAAAGGTGCTAAAGGCAAGCGTGGAACTGGCAGAAATGCGTCTGACCACTATGCACCAAAGGGTTTCGGAAATGTAGGCTGCTATGATGAAGATAAATATCTGAACGAAGGCCGCCCATTAAGCGGAGGTGCTGGCTTCTTCAAGAACAAGAAAAAAAAGAGCTTCAACCCTAATTTCGACAACGACAACCACAGTCGCAAGAACCGCTACAACAGCGGGGATAAGAACGGACGCGGCGGCCGTGGAAATCAAGGTCGTGGAAATCAAGCAAGAAATGAAGGTAGAGGCAGAAGAAGATAAATGCTAAAAAGAGGGTGAATCATATATTTATGACTCATCCTCTTTCATATTATATACTGAACTTTTCCAAAATAATTTAGTACTGCCTCAAAGCACCGAGTAATTCAGCATTCTCGCTCTTGTTTCCTATCGTAATTCTCAGACAGTTGCCACACAACTGAACCTTGTTGCGGTTTCTTACGATAATGCCTTGTGCCACCAGATAATTATAGATGGCATTGGCGTCGGTCATTTTAGCCAGGAAGAAGTTTGCATCAGTAGGATAAACCTTCTCGCAGATAGGCAGATCCAGGAATGCAGCCATTACCTTAGAACGCTCCTGCAGGATGTTCTTCACCCATTCGTCAACCTTCAGCGGATTCTTCATCACTTCCAGCGCATGCTCCTGAGTAAGCAGATTGACGTTATAAGGATATTTCACCTTATTGAATATGTCAACAATCTCCTTGCTCGCAAAAGCCATTCCCAAACGGAGGGCTGCACAGCCCCATGCCTTACTCATGGTGTTGAGCACAATCATGTTGGGAAATCTGTCGAGTACGCTGCGGAATGTGCGCTCCGAAGAGAAATCGCTGTAGGCTTCGTCGATGATGACAATACCCTGGAATTTCTGCAACACCTCTACGATTGCCTCGCGGTTAATGTGATTACCCGTAGGATTGTTCGGACTGCAGAACCAGATAACCTTTGTCTGTTCATCGCAGGCTGCCAGCAGTTTTCCGGCAGAAATCTGATAATTTTCATCAAGCAATACAGAACGATACTCCACATCGTTGATGTCTGCACAAACTTTATACATTCCGTAAGTAGGTGCAATCGCTACTACATTATCCTTGCCCGGGCGGCAGAATACACGGTAAACCAAATCGATGGCCTCGTCAGAACCGTTGCCCAGGAAGATTTCCTCTTCAGCCACACCCTTAATCTTGCTGATCTGCTTCTTCAGTTCAACCTGCAGCGGATCAGGATAGCGATTGTAAGGGTCATTATATGGATTTTCGTTGGCATCGAGGAAGACGCGGGCATTTCTGCCTGCAAACTCCGTACGGGCGCAACTGTAAGGTGCCAGATTCCAGATGTTCTCTCGGCACAAATCTTTCAATTCTTTCATTTTTCTTTCAAAAGCTATTAAGAAGTATTTTTACAACTTCCCTTTTTACCCTATTGTTTCAAACTGTTCACTCTCAGTCTCATCGCATTGGCATGAGCTTCCAATTGCTCATTTTCCGCCATGGTCACTACAGCATTTCCAATGTTACGAATACCTTCTTCTGTAAGATGCTGGAAGGTGATTTTGCGATTATAACTGTCCAGGTTCACTCCGTTGTAAGCCAAAGCATAACCATGGGTTGGCAAGGTATGGTTCGTACCGCTTGCATAGTCGCCTGCACTTTCGCACGCATAGTTTCCGAGGAATACACTACCTGCATTCACAACTTTTTCTGCCAGCTGCTCGTAATCGGCTGTGGCGATAATCAGATGCTCTGGCGCATAAGTATTACAGAGGTCTATTGCCTCCTCTTCAGTCTTCACGAGGATAAACTTAGAGTTATCTAACGAAGTTTGTGCCATCTCCTTACGTGGCAAACGTTCAAGTTGTACTTCAACTTCATTCTTTACATCATCCAACACCTTTTCAGATGTAGTAATGAAGAAAACCTGAGAATCGAAACCATGTTCAGCCTGCGACAACAGGTCGGCAGCAGCAAACACAGGGTTGGCAGTTTCGTCGGCAATAAGACAAACTTCAGACGGACCGGCAGGCATGTCTATAGCCACATCGTGCAGGGAAACCTGCTGCTTGGCAGCCATGACAAACTGGTTGCCCGGACCGAAAATCTTATAAACCTTAGGCACACTCTCCGTACCGTAAGCCATGGCTCCGATAGCCTGAACGCCACCCGCCTTAAAGATCTTGCTTACGCCCGCAATCTTTGCCGCCATGAGGATAGCCGGGTTCACCTTGCCCCCTTTGTCAGGAGGAGTACACAGTACTATTTCTTTACATCCCGCAATCTTGGCAGGAGTAGCCAGCATCAGAACGGTGCTAAAGAGAGGAGCAGTACCTCCCGGGATATACAATCCCACCTTCTCTATAGCCACACTCTTCTGCCAGCAGGTTACACCAGGGCAAGTTTCAACCTTTACACCATCAAACTTCTGGCTATGATGGAATGCGGCAATGTTATGATGGGCGAGGTGCAAAGCGTCTTTCAGTTCTTGAGAAACCATTTTCTCTGCCTCTTCGATTTCAGCTTCAGTCACAGCCAAAGAATCGAGATGGGCATGATCAAACTTCTCCTCGTAACGCTTCACGGCTTCGTCGCCATGGTTTTTCACATCGTCGAGTACACCTTGTACGGTCGCATTCAACTGCGAAACATCCAGGTGTGGGCGTTTTACAATCTCGCTCCATTCCTCCTTTGCAGGATACTTTATTACCTTCATTCCTATTATTAATATTTAATTATCAATGTTTAATGTTTAGTTTTTAACGCATAATGTCTCTAAATAAACATTACACATAAAACACTACACATTATTATAATATCATCTTTTCGATTGGTGTTACCAGGATGCCCTGTGCACCGAGTTCCTTCAACTTGCCTATGATTTCCCAGAAACGCTTCTCATCGAGCACAGTGTGGATAGAGCACCATTCATCATCAGCCAATGGGATAATCGTAGGACTCTTGATGCCTGGCAATACTTCTGTAATCTCCTGAACCTTTGCCTTAGGAGCATTCATCATCACGTACTTCTTGTCCTGTGCAGAACGTACAGCCTCGAAGCGGAACAGCATCTCGTTCAGAATCTCATGCTTCTCCTCGTCCATGTTCCAGTTGCCGATGAGCAGAGCCTCGCTCTTCATCACCACCTCAACCTCAGCAAGATTGTTGCTGACCAGAGTAGAACCAGAACTTACAATATCGAAAATACCGTCAGCCAAACCGATGCCCGGACTGATTTCTACAGAACCCGTAATGACATGGATATCGGCATTGATATTATTCTTCTTCATAAACTTGCGCAGGATGTTAGGGTAAGAAGTAGCAATCTTCTTGCCGTTGAACCATTGCAATCCCGGATAATCAATCTTCTTAGGAATGGCGAGGCTCAGGCGGCACTTGCTGAAACCCAGACGGTCAATAATCTGCGCATTCTCTCCACGCTCAACAAACTCGTTCTCGCCCACGATTCCGATATCTGCCACACCAGAGGCTACGCTCTGAGGAATATCATCATCACGAAGGTAGAGAACCTCGAGAGGAAAGTTGCTTGACTGCACCAGAAGGGTGCGTTTAGAGGCGCTTACTTTGATGTCAGCCTCTGCTAAAAGATTCATGGTGTCGTCGAAAAGACGACCCTTGCTTTGTACTGCTATTCGTAACATATTTCTATATTTTGTTTGAAAAACATTGCAAAAGTACATATTTTTATTAGAATAAACAAATAATTTCTCACTTATGTGCAAAATATTTCGTACTTTTGCAGCTGAAATGAAGAATAAAGGATATTTATACGCATTATATGCACTATTTTTGCTCGTTGCCTGTGCCGACAAGAAACCGCAGCAGGAGCTTACGCCATGGGGAACTCCCGTAGGCGAAATGGAGCATGCTGACAACTCTGATGGGGCTGATGGCGATGAAAAGAAACCTGCTTCAACCAGCAAGGGGCTTTCGCTCGAAGATATTCAGGCCAATGGTGAGCTCATCATGCTTACCGTTAACGGCCCTACTACCTATTATGATTACCACAGCCACGGAATGGGACTGCAATATCTGCTCTGCGAGAAGTTTGCCCAGCAGATCGGCGTGTCGTTACGCGTAGAAGAATGTAAGGATACGGCTGAAATGGTACGCAAACTGGAGAAGGGAGAAGGTGATGTGATTGCCGTGCCCCTACCCCGAAAACAGACCAGAGGCAACCTGCTGTTCTGTGGTGTTACGCCCGACAGTACCCGAACCCAATGGGCTGTGCAGAACGGTAACAAGAGTCTTGCCGACACCCTGAACGGCTGGTTTAAGCCTAAGCTGATTGCTCAGGTCAAGCAGGAAGAATCGTGGCTGCTTTCTTCTGCCAGCGTGCGCCGCCACGTTTATTCACCATTTCTGAACCGTTCTAAGGGTGTTATTTCCCGCTACGACCACCTCTTCCAGCGCTATAGCGGAACGGCTCGCATGGACTGGCGTCTGATGGCTGCCCAATGTTATCAGGAGAGCTGTTTTGACCCGAATGCGAAGTCATGGGCTGGAGCTTGCGGACTGATGCAGATTATGCCAGGCACGGCTGCCCATCTGGGTTTGCCGATGAGCATGATTCATGAACCTGAGGCGAATGTGGCTGCGGCAGCCAGATATATGGCGGAACTGCAGGGGCATTTTTCTGACGTGGGCGACCCGTCCCAGCGCATGCTTTTTGCCCTTGCTTCTTATAATGGTGGCTATTTCCACATCAGAGATGCGATGTCGCTGGCTCGCAAACATGGTCAGAATCCGCACAATTGGGGCGTAATTCGCGATTATATTCTGCGCCTTTCTCAACCGGCTTATTACACAGACCCGGTGGTGAAATACGGTTACATGCGAGGCACGGAGACGGTAGATTATGTGGATAGAATCAGAGCCCGCTGGGGTGAATACAGCGGTGGTTCAGGCTTCCATGAGAGTCTTCGTGGCAGCGGTATGGGCAGCGGTTCCTTCCATGGAGCCCCTGTTAAATCCAAGCGCCACTACCAGAATAAGTACCATATATAATATAAATAGGTACTGAAAACGATGAGGAAAGGTATATTTGGGGCTCAATTTACTCTGATTTCTTGCAAAATTTGGAGATAAGAGCCCCAAATATACCAAATAACGGGGATGTGAGTTTGCGTTCTTTTATAGGGCGTTTTTGTTGTTTTGTAAAGAAAAACACAAGATACTAAAATGTCGTTATATCATCTCCTACAACGATTAAAAGGAGTGTTTATATATATGTATGTATAATATCCTTACTACAGAAAATAGTAACGGAAATGATGCGAAAACCCGCATTTTTTTGCGTTTTAGAAGATAAGATGCAAAAATTAGGGGGTTAGGAAGGTATTTTACCCCCTCTTCTAAGGGTAAAAAATGCCCCTCCTTGGACATTAAATCCGCCTCCAACATGACGTATTTTTGACAAAATGTAACAGGAAACAAGGATAAAAATGTAGAATCGAACAACATATCAGCTAACTAAAGCGACTTAATATGTAGATAATCATTATACATAAAATATTAGAGTAGGAATACAACAAAATACACATAACTCGCTAATAACCAACACATTCAGACACACACAAAAACCATGTCAGGTAAAACTCACAAGTTCATCTAGCGGTCATTAATGCCCGGTCATTTTCGGTCATTAAGGTTTTCGGGGTGCGAAAAAGAGAGCTATAATATATATTAAATATTTTTAATATATATTATAGGGGCTAAATAACCGGAAGTGATTTTTCTTAATGACCGATAATGACCGGTCACTAATGACCGGATGCAGCCCGTTGCCACTACTCCCCTCACCTACTCTCGAAAGACTCCATTTCACAAGATTCCGGAAAACTGAATTCAAGTTGCCGGAAAAGTATTGCTTCCTACAGCGCTTTTTCGTACCTTTGCACCAGCAATCGAAAGAAAGCTATTTTGTACCAAAAGGCGGTCATCTATGAAGACCGAGGCAGGGAGCAAAAGATGACAGGCGCCGGTCATCAATGAAGACTCTGAAAAGGACAAGAAAAAGCATCTGGGAAATTGTGATTTAATAAACTCTTTAAAGCATAACATAGTATGATTAATTACAGCATCGTAATGCGTAGCGTGAACGCAAATCTTCTGGAAATC
>OLQC01000892.1_pt1 | contig 27234 bp, 20 predicted proteins | sample 1672471 | NCBI WGS metagenome assembly OLQC01 (sample SAMEA3136689, study PRJEB25190) | human gut metagenome | biome: human gut; feature: human-associated habitat; material: faeces | place: Austria | collected 2013 | reverse complement strand
TATGAAAGCATGACATTTCATCTGTACATAAAATAGGACAGACAGAAAGGATGGATCTTGTGAATTTATTCAGCAAAAGGAAAAAATATTTTTCTCTGGAACCACAGACAGACAGGAAAAAATCAGATAAAAAGAAATGTATCGTGAGGAGTGATGAATATAGGAAAAGTATTACTGATATTTTTTGAAGGAAACGAAGAAAAGGTAATAGATTCTATTATTTCAGTCTTAGGCGTTGGTAGAGAGAAATTTGCATTTCAACAAATGTATTCGAACTCAGAAGTGAATTACAAAGATATAATTTTTGATTTTAAGCGACGAGAGGTTGTTAAAAGTAATGAAGAAAAGAAATTTACATATACAGAGTTTGAAATCCTCCAGCTTCTCGCTCAAAATCCCGGCAGGGTATTCAGTAAGGAGCAGATATACGATATTGTTTGGAATGAACCGTATTCTGGAGATTACAATATTGTGATGAGCCATATCAGCCATATTCGGGAAAAAATAGAGGATGATCCGAGTCATCCGGTCTATATTCAGACTGTGTGGGGAGTTGGTTATAAGTTTAATGAAAAAATGTGTGAATAATTAAATCAGATCCAGTGTTGTGTGACTGTCAAAAAATGATAGATATTTCTGATGGTTCGTGGTATGATAAAGACAGAAACATGAGTGCTATTTTAAGAAAGGGTGATGGTTATGGCATTGGCACAGGCAACGAAATCCCGTGAAACAACTTATACGATCAACGATGCAATGGATGTCCTTCTGTCAAAGCTGGATGAAGCCATTGACGATATGGAAAATGGCAGAGTGCAGACAGTGGAAGAAGCATGGGCAGAAATTGATGCAGTATAAGGGGTACGGATGGAAAAAAGAAAATACAAAGTTGTAATTGCCCAGAGCGGCAAGCTGGATGTGAAGGAAAAAAGAAATATATCCTTCAGCAATTTAAGTACCGGGAATATGCAGAAAACTTTTCCAAAAAGATTAAAAAAGCGGTTCTTGCACTTGACACACTTCCTACCAGATATAATACAATAGGCTTCCGATATCGTGGCTATGATATTTACATGAAATATACTGCCTGTTTTTTAACGCCATTGGAATTGTTAGAAAGAAAGATTAAAATAAGAGACACCAGCAATCAATACGCTGATGTCTCTTATTAATATTACCTGATTGTTGATAAATAATTTACTTTGTATCCTGCAGTGCGAGATAACCTTCTTCGCCTGTACGGATCTTAACGACATTTTCAATGTCATATACAAATACTTTACCATCACCAATCTGACCGGTATGGAGGACTGCCTTGGCAGTTTCAATAACTTTCTGTACAGGTACGAGACTTACAACAATCTCAATTTTGACCTTAGGAAGAAGATTCATTTCCATCTCAACACCACGATAGTAGGATGGAGCACCTTTCTGTACACCGCATCCGAGAACGTTCGTAATAGTGATACCTGTAACACCGATCTCGTTCATTGCCTGCATAAATTCATCAAGCTTATTCTGACGGGTGATGATAACAACTTTTGTAAGCTTATGAACGCCTTCTTTCGGAAGTTCAGGAACTGATTCAGCAGGAGCAGAAGGTCTGGCTGTGACAACAGGAGCTTTTATGGAAGTTCCCATAGGAGTCGGAACACCAGCCATTGCGAAACCGTCATAAGCACTTGCAAGACCATGTTCTTTGGAGTCAAGACCTGCGATCTCTTCTTCAGCTGAAACACGAAGTCCGATTGTATGTTTGATTACCTGGAAGATAATTGTCATAGTAACAACAACCCATGCGATTGTGATGATCATACCAGTGAACTGAACACCAAATCCGTGGAAGCCGCCGCCTGTAAGGAGTCCTTTCCAGTCTGTGCCTGATCCGTCTGAGAAAAGACCAACTGCAAGGGTACCGAAAGCACCGTTTAAACCATGAACACCGACAGCACCAACAGGGTCATCAATTTTCAGAACCTTGTCAATAAATTCAATACCAAATACTACGATAAAACCGGAAGCAATACCGATGATTGCTGCGGATGTAGGAGAAACTGTGTCGCATCCTGCTGTAATTGCTACAAGTCCTGCAAGAGAACCGTTCAGAGACATGGAAACATCCGGTTTTTTGTAACGTACCCATGTGATGATCATAACAGTTACAGTTGCAACAGCTGCTGCAAGGTTAGTAGTAACGAAGATTTTACCTGCACTTACGATTGCATCGCCTTCCATACTTACTGTGGAAGCACCGTTAAATCCGAACCAGCAGAACCAGAGGATAAATACACCTAAAGCGCCAACTGTAAGGTTGTGTCCCGGGATAGCCTTTGATTTGCCGTCCTTTGTATATTTACCGATACGAGGTCCAAGGATGATGGCACCGATCAGAGCTGCCACACCACCTACCATATGTACTGCACAGGAACCTGCGAAATCGTGGAATCCCATCTGGCTGATAAATCCACCGCCCCAGATCCAGTGTCCGGATACCGGATATACAACAAGACTGATCATAAGGCTGTAGATGCAATAGGAAAGGAACTTGGTACGTTCTGCCATTGCACCGGAAACAATTGTTGCGGATGTTGCACAGAATACTGTCTGGAAGATTAAGAATGCCCAGAAAGGAACTCCGTCAGGAAGCATTCCTGAACCATAGTGTGCTTCTGTTGCAATACCACCGATCTTTCCGATAAATCCATTACCTGCACCAAACATCAGACCGAAGCCGACCAGCCAGAAGACCGGGGTTCCGATACAGAAGTCCATCAGGTTTTTCATAATAATGTTACCTGCGTTTTTGGCTCGTGTGAAGCCTGTTTCTACCATTGCGAATCCGGCCTGCATAAAGAAGACCAGCGCGGCGCCGACCAGCACCCATATTGTGTTTACTGCGGAAAATTCCATAATAATATTCCTCCCTCATAAAAATTTCCTCATATTTTATAAAATGCAAAAAGCGCAATGCCTGGAAATGTAGCCAGTTCATCGCGCTTTTGCGAATATAAAATCCATATTTATAGTGTATTGCATAACTGATGTAATAGAAAAGACATTTCGTATGACTGTATGCAATGCAGTTTAAAATCAAAATTATATGTAAAACAGGGGAACATCAAAATATCGTGTGATTAATGGATGAGGAAATCGATAATGAATTATGAAGTAGAGTTCATAAGGGATATCCCCTGTATTTACCGTATGAAATTGTTATCTGATATCCGTGATCAGATGGAGAATAACAGCTCGTCGTAGGTCGGATAAGGAAGTAACTCATCCGGGATCAGAGCCTCTGCCTCATCTGCAGATTTTCTTAAAGTTTCCATGTCTTCCAGAACAGTTTCCTGATAAGCCTTGGAGCATGCAAGTACATCGTCAGAAGAAGCAAGAGCTTTTGCTGTATCTGCTTTCAGAGTTTCCAGATCTTTTGCCATGGTGTCTGCAAGTGTACTCAGTTTGGAGATCAGAGCAACTTCACTTGCTACAGAAACGTCAGCTACTACAGATTTCTTTGCAGCTGCAGTGTCTGCAAGTTTTTCAACATATGTATATACAGAAGGGATTACCTGCTTCTGGATCATCTCAGCCAGAGTGTTGGACTCGATGTTGATGGTCTTGTAATAGTTCTCAAGCCAGATCTCGTAACGGGAGAAAAGTTCTTCCCTTGTAAAGATGCCATGCTTTGTAAACAGCTCAATGTTCTTCTCGGCAATGAAATGAGGAAGAGCATCTGGAGTTGTTTTCAGATTGTAGAGACCACGTTTCTCAGCTTCTTCAACCCATTCGTCTGTATATCCGTTTCCGTTAAAGATGATGCGTTTATGCTCTTCAATGGTCTTCTTAAGAAGTGCATGTACTGCGCTTTCCATTTCTTCTTCCGGAACATCCTTAAGAGCTGCGCTGAATTCTGCAAGAACCTCTGCAACAGCAGTGTTCAGCACGATGTTCGGGTTTGCAACAGATGCCGCGGAACCCAGCATACGGAACTCAAATTTGTTTCCGGTAAATGCAAACGGTGAAGTACGGTTTCTGTCTGTGGTATCCTTTATGAAGTGCGGAAGTACCTTTGCTCCGATATCCATCTGTACTGCATGCTTGTTGTCGGAGAAGGTATCATTTTCAATGGATTTCAGTACGTCTGTCAGCTCGTCTCCAAGGAAGATGGATACGATCGCAGGCGGTGCCTCGTTTGCTCCAAGACGATGATCGTTTCCGGCGCTTGCAACGGATACGCGGAGAAGATCAGCATAATCGTCAACGGCTTTGATGACAGCTACCAGGAATACCAGGAACTGTGTATTTTCTGCCGGTGTTTTTCCTGGATCAAGAAGATTTACACCTGTGTCTGTGCTCATGGACCAGTTGTTGTGTTTACCGCTTCCGTTGATTCCCTCAAATGGTTTCTCGTGAAGGAGGCAGACCATGTTATGCTTGTCGGCAACCTTCTTCATGATCTCCATGGTCAGCTGGTTGTGGTCAACAGCAACATTTGTGGTATCAAATACAGGAGCCAGTTCGTGCTGTGCAGGAGCAACCTCGTTATGTTTTGTTTTGGCTGGAATGCCAAGCTTCCAAAGCTCTTCGTCAAGATCATGCATGTAAGCAGCAACGCGAGGCTTCAGGGCTCCGAAGTAATGATCTTCCATTTCCTGTCCTTTTGGTGCAGAAGCACCCAGAAGAGTACGGCCGCAGAAGATCAGGTCTTTTCTCTTTTTGTAAAGATCCTTGTCAACCAGGAAATATTCCTGCTCAGGTCCTACGGTTGTGTCGATGTGACGGACCTCTTTGTTTCCAAGGATGTGAAGAATACGAACCGCTTCTTTGTTCAGAACATCCATGGAACGAAGAAGAGGAGTTTTCTTATCCAGTGCCTCTCCGCTGTAGGAGCAGAATGCAGTAGGAATGTAAAGAGTTTTATCTTTAATGAATGCAGGTGAAGTAGGATCCCATGCTGTATATCCTCTTGCTTCAAAAGTAGCACGAAGTCCGCCTGACGGGAAGCTGGATGCATCCGGCTCACCTTTTACCAGCTCTTTACCGGAGAAATCCATGATCACCTGTCCGTCACCTGTAGGGGAGATGAAGCTGTCATGCTTCTCAGCAGTTACGTTTGTCATCGGCTGGAACCAGTGTGTGTAATGTGTCGCACCGTTTTCAGTAGCCCATTCTTTCATTGCAACTGCTACGGAATTTGCAACGTCCAGTTCCAGATGAGTTCCGTTTTCAATTGTTTTCTTTAATGCTTTGTACATGTCCTTTGGCAGTTTGCTTCGCATCACTTTGTCATTGAATACAAGGCTGCCATACATTTCAGGGATACTCTGTGCCATATAGGTACACTCCTTTCGATTTCACTCATTCATTATAATTTTTAATTATTTTATAAGGACCGCTGCCGGAAGAACCGGGTATAAACGGACCGGAAAACAAAAAAAGCGCTTCAGATACCTGCCGTATCCAAAGCGCCTTTGCTTTATGTGTTGCAGTATACACCAAAATAAAATATTGTCAAGAGCTTTTTTGGAAAAATCTAAAAAATCGACCAGGGCGATCGGACTGTCGGAAAATAGGCAGGGTTGACAAATCTTGTCCTTTTATTATAATCTGATATCGTAGTTATACAGTCGAAAAGTCAGCGATCGCTATAAGTGATCGAGGCAAAAGAAGCTTTTTGACCAGTGACAAAGATGTACAATACGGAAAGAACAGATGGAGGGAAATATGTCAGGAGTAAAGGAAGAATGTGGCGTATTCGGGATTTATGATCTGGATGGAGGGAATATTGCACCATCTATTTATTATGGTCTTACCTCGCTGCAACACAGGGGACAGGAGTCCTGCGGAATGGCCGTTTCAAGGACGGACGGAGAAAGAGGAAACGTACAGTTCCATAAAGATCTCGGACTGGTAAGCGAAGTTTTGCGAAAAGATGTTGTACATAATATGAATGGTGATATCGGAATCGGACATGTTCGTTATTCCACCACCGGAGAATCTGTCGCAGAGAATGCACAGCCGCTGGTACTTTCTTATATCAAGGGAAGTCTGGCACTTGCGCACAACGGAAATCTGGTTAATACAGAAGCTCTGAAATGGGAGCTGATCCAGACAGGCGCAATTTTCCATACAACTACCGACTCAGAGGTTATCGCGTTCCATATCGCAAGAGAACGTGTGCATTCTGCCACTGTAGAGGAAGCAGTACATAAAACCGTAGAGAAGATCCGCGGAGGATATGCTCTTGTGATCATGAGCCCCCGGAAGCTGATCGGTGCCCGTGATCCTTACGGACTGAAACCCCTCTGTCTTGGAAAAAGAGATAATGCCTATGTCCTTGCATCTGAAAGCTGCGCGCTGACATCTGTAGGAGCGGAATTTATCCGTGATATTGAACCGGGTGAGATCGTCACGATCACCAAGAACGGACTGAAATCCAGTAAACTGACTGAGAAGAAAAAGCATGCTCATTGTGTTTTTGAATATATTTATTTTGCAAGACTGGACAGCACCATGGATGGCGTGAAAATCTATGATGCAAGGATCCGTGGAGGAAAATCTCTTGCAAAATCCTATCCGGTAGAAGCGGACCTGGTGACCGGTGTACCGGAATCCGGACTTCCGGCAGCAAAAGGCTATTCTGAGGAATCCGGAATCCCGTTTGGCTTTGCGTTCTATAAAAACAGTTACATTGGAAGAACTTTTATCAAGCCTACACAGCAGGAGAGAGAGTCCAGTGTCCATCTGAAGCTGAGCGTTCTGGAATCCGTGGTGAAGGGGAAGAGAATCGTTCTGGTGGATGATTCCATTGTCCGCGGAACTACCATTGCCAATCTGATCCACATGCTGAAAGAAGCAGGAGCAAAAGAAGTCCATGTACGTATCAGCTCCCCGCCATTTTTACATCCCTGTTATTTTGGTACCGATGTGCCGTCCAATGACCAGCTCATCGCAGCACAGCACAGCACGGAAGAAATCCGTAAGATGATCGGTGCAGACTCCCTGGGTTATATGCAGATCGATTATCTGGAAGGCATGGCAGGTGGACTTCCGCTGTGTAAAGCATGTTTTGATGGCAATTATCCGATGGAAATACCGGCAGAAATCAAACAGGATTAATGAACTATGTGGAATTAATCTCACAGTAAAAAATAATGGATTGAAAAACGAAAATGTAAAAACTGCACAATAAATATATAAAAAACCCGGATTTTGTCATATAAAATCCGGGTTTTTATAGAAAGACTCTTAAAAACGATAAAAAACATCAACTTGACAAATCTGACAACATGAGACATAATGTGGAACAGCCAGATGAAAAAGGCCGCTGGTCTGGAATATACAGGAAAACAGCAAGGCCGAAAAAAGGCCGGTTTTTTGCCGAGATAAAAGAGAGGATGATATTTATGTCTAAAAAAATTAGATTGAATGCGACAGAGGATGTTAAAGAATTTGTTAAGGCTGCAAGTAAATGTGATTTTGATGTAGATATTTCATATAACAGAATTTTAATTGATGCAAAATCTATTCTTGGAATCCTCAGCATGGATCTGACCAGAGTTCTTACAGTAACCTGTCATGGCGAGGATCATGAGTTTGATCGTTTCCTTCAGAAATATGCAGTTGCCTGACAGACAGTGCAGAGACAGACAAGATATGAAAGACATAACAAGAAAAGGCAGACGTGACTGCAGAGACAGGAGATCAGTTTGAAATCCTCAGCAGGCGTCTGTTTTTTCTTTACATCCATTTCATAGGAAGAAATTCCGCAGACTATATGAAAAATCAGTTATTGACAAATAAAAAAAAATAGTTTATAGTAAACCATATTTTATATGAAAGATAACTGACAAAGGCGTCAGGAACGGATACCACAGGGGAATTCTCACCCCTTGAAATCTGTTCCGGACGCCTTTTTGTTGTGGGACACAAAATGGAGGAGGAAATCGAAGATGGCAGTAAAGTATGTTTTTGTAACAGGTGGAGTTGTTTCAGGTCTGGGAAAAGGAATTACCGCAGCGTCTCTTGGGCGCCTTCTGAAAGCCAGAGGGTATCAGGTGACCATGCAGAAATTTGATCCCTACATTAATATTGACCCGGGAACTATGAATCCCATTCAGCATGGAGAGGTTTTTGTAACGGATGACGGTACAGAGACTGACCTTGACCTTGGACATTATGAGCGTTTCATTGATGAAAGCCTTGACAAAAATTCCAATGTGACAACCGGTAAGATTTACTGGTCTGTTCTTCAGAAAGAGCGTCATGGTGATTTCGGCGGAGGTACCGTTCAGGTGATCCCGCATATTACCAATGAGATCAAGAGCCGTTTTTACAGAGCAAAATCCGCAGACGAAGACAGAATTGCCATCATCGAGGTTGGTGGTACAGTCGGTGATATTGAGAGCCAGCCGTTCCTGGAATCCATCCGTCAGTTCCAGCATGATGTGGGACATGACAATGCGATCCTTATCCATGTAACTCTGATCCCGTATCTCCGTGCTTCCGGAGAGATGAAGACCAAACCCACCCAGGCCAGTGTAAAAGAACTTCAGGGAATGGGAATCCAGCCGGATGTCCTGGTATGCAGAAGTGAGTATCCTCTTACCGAGGATATCCGTGGAAAGATTGCCCTGTTCTGTAATGTGCCTGTAAGCAATGTGCTTCAGAATCTGGATGTGGAATATTTATATGAAGCTCCTCTTGCAATGGAGAGAGAAAAGCTTGCAGACGTAGTACTGCAGAGCTTAAGACTGGAGAATCGCAAACCAGATCTTACAGACTGGGAAAATATGGTAGAAAATCTCCGCCACCCGGATAAAACTGTGAAAATCGCCATGGTTGGTAAATATACACAGCTTCATGATGCATACCTGAGTGTTGTGGAAGCACTGAAGCATGGCGGGATCTCTTGCCGTGCAAAGGTTGATATCACCTGGGTGGACTCCGAAGAACTCAATGAAAAAAATCTGGATCAGACTCTCCATTCTGTAGATGGAATCCTGGTTCCGGGAGGATTCGGAAACCGTGGTACAGAAGGAATGATCCTTGCGGCACAGTATGCAAGAGTTCATAAGATCCCATACCTTGGGATCTGCCTGGGAATGCAGATGGCTATTGTGGAATTTGCCCGCCATGTGCTTGGATATGAAGATGCCAACAGTATTGAGCTGGCACCGGAAACAACACATCCGGTCATTGCTCTGATGCCGGATCAGGAGGATGTGGAAGATCTTGGAGGAACTCTTCGTCTTGGGAGCTATCCGTGTGTGCTTGCAGAAGGCTCCAGATCCTATGAGCTTTTTGGAAAGAAAGAGATCCAGGAACGTCACAGACATCGTTATGAGGTAAACAACGCATTTCGTAAGGAACTGGACGAAAAGGGAATGTCCATTGTAGGAACATCCCCGGATGCTCACATTGTTGAGATGATCGAAATTGCCGGACATCCGTTCTTTGTGGGAACACAGGGACATCCGGAATTTAAATCCAGGCCAAATCATGCACATCCACTGTTCCGTGGATTTGTGCAGGCAGCAGTTGATAAAAAGACGGCAGAAGAAGCTGCAATGAAAGGATGAGAAAAATGAGAGAAGTAGCAAATCAGCAGCAGGGCCTCTACCGCCCTGAATTTGAACATGATAACTGCGGTATCGGAGCCGTTGTTAATATAAAAGGAAAGAAAACACATGATACAGTTGCCAATGCTCTTAAGATCGTAGAGAATCTTGAGCATCGTGCTGGTAAGGATGCAGAAGGAAAAACCGGTGATGGTGTCGGTATCCTTCTTCAGATCTCCCACAAATTTTTTAAGAAGGTTTGTAAAAAAGAAGGCTTTGATATCGGCGGAGAGAGAGAATACGGTGTAGCCCAGCTCTTTTTCCCACAGCAGGAGATCAAACGTGCTCAGGCAAAGAAGATGTTCGAGATCATCGTGGAAAAAGAGGGGCTGGAACTTCTTGGATGGCGTACAGTACCGGTCTTCCCGGAGGTTCTTGGTCATAAAGCGAAAGAGTGCATGCCGTGCATTATGCAGGCATTTGTTAAAAAGCCGGAGGATGTGGAAAAAGGTCTTGCCTTTGACCGTATGCTTTACATCGCACGTCGTGAATTTGAGCAGAGTAATGATAATACTTACGTAGTTTCCATGAACAGCCGTACCATCGTATACAAAGGTATGTTCCTGGTAGGACAGCTCCGTACCTTCTTTGGCGATCTTCAGAGCCAGGATTACGAGTCTGCCATTGCAGTGGTACATTCCCGTTTCAGTACCAACACGAATCCAAGCTGGGAGAGAGCACATCCGAACCGTTTCATCGTACATAACGGTGAGATCAACACGATCCGCGGAAACGCCGATAAGATGCTTGCACGTGAGGAAAACATGGAGTCTCCGTATCTGAAGGATGAGCTTCACAAGGTCCTTCCTGTAGTTAACCGCAATGGTTCTGACTCTGCAATGCTTGACAATACCCTGGAATTCCTGGTTATGAGTGGAATGGATCTTCCACTTGCAGTGATGATCACGATTCCGGAGCCATGGGCAAACAACGATACGATTTCTCAGGAGAAGAGAGATTTTTATCAGTACTATGCGACTATGATGGAGCCATGGGACGGTCCTGCGTCCATTCTGTTCTCAGATGGTGATGTGATGGGAGCGGTTCTTGACAGAAACGGTCTTCGTCCATCCAGATACTATATCACATCGGATGGCTATATGATCCTTTCCTCCGAGGTTGGTGTTCTTCCTGTGGATGAGGAGAAGATCGTATTAAAAGAACGTCTTCATCCGGGAAAAATGCTTCTGGTTGATACCGTTCAGGGTCGTGTCATTGATGACAATGAGCTCAAAGAAAAATATGCGAAAAAACAGCCTTATGGTGAGTGGCTGGACAGCAATTTGGTACAGCTTCGTGATATCAAGATCCCGAATCAGAGAGTTGTCGAATACACTCCGGAGGAGAGAGCACGCCTTCAGAAAGCCTTCGGATATACTTATGAGCAGTACCGTACTTCGATCCGAAACATGGCATTAAACGGCGCAGAAAGCATCGGAGCCATGGGACATGATACTCCCCTTGCAGTATTTTCCAAGGAACATTATCCGTTGTTCGATTATTTCAAGCAGCTTTTTGCACAGGTAACAAACCCGCCGATCGATGCGATCCGTGAGGAGATCGTTACTTCTACAAGTGTATATGTAGGCAAAGACGGAAATCTTCTGATCCAGAAGCCGGAGAACTGTCAGGTGCTGAAGATCAACAATCCGATCCTGACCAACACCGATATGCTGAAGATCAAGAATATGAAAAAGGACGGCTTCAAGGTTGTGACTATTTCCACATTATATTATAAGAGCACAAAGCTTGAACGTGCCATTGACCGTCTGTTCGTAGAGGTAGACAAAGCCTTCCGTGAGGGAGCAAACATCCTGGTCCTTTCTGACCGCGGTGTGGATGAGAACCATATGCCGATTCCGTCCCTGCTGGCAGTTTCCGCAGTACATCAGCATCTTGTAAAAACAAAGAAGAGCACTTCCCTTGCCCTGATCCTGGAGTCCGGTGAGCCGAGAGAGGTACATCATTTCGCAACACTCCTCGGATATGGTGCAAGTGCAGTCAATCCGTATCTGGCACTGGATACGATCCATGAGCTGATCGATACACATATGCTGGATAAGGACTATTACGCAGCCGTTGATGATTACAATCATGCAGTGATCAGCGGTATCGTAAAGATCGCTTCCAAGATGGGTATTTCCACTATCCAGTCCTATCAGGGATCTCAGATCTTTGAGGCAATCGGAATTTCCCAGGATGTGATCGATCGTTACTTTACAGGAACCGTAAGTCGTGTAGGTGGAATCACACTGGAAGATATCGAGGATAATGTAGAAAAACTTCATTCTGAGGCATTTGATCCCCTTGGACTTGCCACAGATCTTACTCTGGACAGCGTAGGTGCCCATAAGATGAGAAGCCAGGGCGAGGAGCACAAATATAATCCGCGTACCATCCATCTTCTCCAGCAGTCCACAAAACAGGGCAGCTATGAGATGTTCAAGGAATATACAAAGCTGGTAGATGACGAGGGTCATGGAAACTTAAGAGGCCTTCTGGACTTTAAGTTTGCCAAGGAGCCTATTCCCATCGACCAGGTTGAGAGTGTTGAGGATATTGTAAAACGATTTAAGACAGGTGCCATGTCCTACGGTTCTATTTCCCAGGAAGCACATGAGACATTGGCTATTGCCATGAACCATCTCCATGGAAAATCCAATACCGGTGAGGGTGGTGAAAGTGATGAGCGTCTGGATTCAGCAGGAACAGACAATGACCGCTGCTCTGCGATCAAACAGGTAGCCAGCGGACGTTTCGGTGTTACCAGCCGTTATCTGGTTTCCGCAAGAGAGATCCAGATCAAGATGGCACAGGGTGCAAAGCCGGGTGAGGGCGGACATCTTCCTGCAAAGAAGGTATATCCGTGGATCGCAAAAACCCGTCATTCCACACCGGGAGTCAGCCTGATCTCTCCGCCGCCACATCATGATATCTACTCTATCGAGGATCTGGCAGAATTGATCTATGACCTGAAAAACGCCAATAAATATGCGGATATTTCCGTAAAGCTGGTTTCTGAGGCGGGTGTTGGTACGGTTGCAGCCGGTGTTGCAAAGGCCGGTGCACAGACTGTTCTGATCTCCGGATATGACGGAGGTACAGGAGCAGCGCCAAGAAGCTCTATCCATAATGCAGGACTTCCATGGGAGCTTGGACTTGCAGAAACACATCAGACGCTGATCATGAACGGACTTCGTAACCGTGTACGTATCGAGACAGACGGTAAGCTGATGAGCGGCCGTGACGTTGCCATTGCAGCACTTCTCGGTGCAGAGGAATTCGGTTTTGCAACAGCGCCACTTGTAACGATGGGCTGCGTGATGATGAGAGTCTGCAATCTGGATACCTGCCCGGTAGGTGTGGCTACACAGAACCCGGAGCTGCGTAAGAGATTCCGCGGAAAACCGGAGTATGTGGAGAACTTCATGCGCTTTATTGCACAGGAGCTGAGAGAGTACATGGCACGCCTTGGTGTTGCCACCATCGATGAGATGGTAGGTCGTACAGACCTTCTTACAGTTTCTGACAGTGTGCAGGAGCCGCATAAGGGTAAGGTTGACTTAAGTGCCATCCTGAATAACCCATATGCAGGAAAGGGCAAAGTAACCTTTGATCCGAAGGCTGTATACAATTTCAATCTTGAGAAAACTCTGGATGAAAAAGTTCTGGTCAAGAAATGTGCACCGGCGATCCAGAAGGGTGAGAAAGTTTCTGTTGATGTAAATGTTACCAATACAGACCGTGCATTTGGTACCATCCTCGGATCTGAGATCACAAGAAATCATAAGGATGGACTTCCGGAGGATACGGTAACTGTAAACTGTACAGGTGCAGGCGGACAGAGCTTCGGTGCCTTTATTCCGAAAGGACTGACATTGAAACTGACCGGTGACAGCAACGACTACTTCGGAAAAGGCCTTTCCGGTGGAAAGCTAATCGTTAAGGTTCCAGAGAAGGCCGGATACAAGGCTGAAGAGAACATCATCGTCGGAAACGTGGCACTCTATGGTGCGACCAGCGGAACTGCATTTATCAACGGCGTTGCCGGTGAGCGTTTTGCAGTACGTAACTCCGGTGCGGTTGCAGTTGTTGAGGGTGTTGGCGAGCATGGCTGCGAGTACATGACAGGCGGCCGTGTGGTAGTTCTTGGAAAAACAGGAAAGAACTTTGCAGCAGGTATGAGCGGCGGTATCGCTTATGTCCTTGATGTGGATAACGTTCTTTATAAGAACCTCAATAAAGCAATGATCTCCATTGAAAAAGTGGAGAATAAATATGATAAAAAAGAGCTTCGTGATCTTATCGAGGCTCATGTGGAAGCAACAGGCTCTGAGATCGGTAAGAAGGTGCTGGCTGATTTTGATTCCTATCTGCCTCACTTCAAAAAACTCATTCCGGATGAGTACAAGAGAATGATCACATTAAGTGCAAAGCTGGAAGAAAAAGGTCTGACCAGCCAGCAGGCACAGATGGAAGCGTTCTATGAGAGCATCGGCGTGAAACATTAAGGAGGATGAGGAAATGGGAAAGCCAACTGGATTTTTAGATTATGAAAGAGAAACGGCAAAGGTTCTGCCGCCAAAGGAACGTATTCAGAATTTCAACGAATTTCGTATTCCATTAAATAAAGAAAAACAGAAACTTCAGGGAGCACGCTGCATGGCCTGCGGCGTCCCCTTCTGCCAGTCAGGTATGATGATCGGCGGAATGGCTTCCGGCTGCCCGCTGCACAACCTGGTTCCTGAGACAAATGATCTTGTGTACACAGGAAACTGGAAGCAGGCATTCCTTCGTTTAAACAAGACACACAGCTTTCCGGAGTTTACATCCAGAGTGTGTCCAGCACTTTGCGAAGCTGCATGTACCTGTAACCTGAACGGAGATCCGGTCAGCACAAAGGAGAATGAGAAAGCGATCATTGAGACAGCCTATGCAGAAGGATGGGTAAAACCGCAGATCCCGCCTGTCCGCACAGGAAAGACGATCGCAGTCATCGGAAGCGGACCTTCCGGACTGGCAGCAGCACAGCAGCTGAACCGTCGCGGACACAGCGTAACCGTATTTGAGAGAAACGACCGTATCGGAGGACTTCTCCGTTACGGTATCCCGAATATGAAACTTGAGAAAAAAGTCATCGACCGCAGACTGAAACTGATGGAAGAGGAAGGCGTGAAATTTGTCACCAATATCAATGTTGGGGTGGACATTACAGCAGAGCAGCTTCTGAAAGATTACGACCGTGTCCTTCTCTGCTGCGGAGCTTCCCATCCAAGAGATATCAAGGTTCCGGGAAGAGATGCCAAGGGAATTTACTTTGCAGTGGATTTCCTGAAGCAGGTAACAAAAAGTCTTCTGGATACAGATTTTGCAAAATTCCCATATGAGCTTGCAAAGGGCAAAAATGTTCTGGTCATTGGCGGTGGTGATACTGGTAATGACTGTGTGGGAACATCCATCCGTCTGGGGGCGAAATCTGTAACACAGCTTGAGATGATGCCGCAGCCTCCTGCAGCAAGAACTCCTTCCAATCCATGGCCGGAGTGGCCGAAGGTCCTGAAAACTGATTACGGCCAGGAAGAGGCTATTGCAGTATTCGGCCATGATCCTCGGATCTATCAGACAACCGTTACCGAGTTTATCAAGGACAAAAAAGGAAATGTCTGCAAGGCCAAAATCGTAAAACTGAAAAGCGTAAAGGATGAAAAGACCGGAAGATTCAATATGGTACCGGTCGAGGGCAGTGAGGAAGTGATCCCTGCAGATGTGGTCCTTATTGCGGCAGGCTTCCTTGGCAGCGAGAAATATGTGACAGATGCTTTCCGTGTAGCGCTTACACCAAGAACCAATGTGGAAACAAAACCGGAGCAGTATGCAACAAGCGTAGATCGTGTGTTCACAGCAGGTGATATGCATCGTGGACAGTCCCTTGTCGTATGGGCGATCCATGAGGGACGTGAGGCTGCGAAAGCAGTGGATGAATCACTGATGAGCTATTCATATTTACAGTAAAATAACAGGTACCAGGGGCAAAAGGTCAAAAAAACTGTTCGTGTTTCCGCGATAAAGCTTTTGAACTTTTGCCCCTTTTAAAAAATGGTTGACAAAGAATTGACCGATTGCTATAATTACGTCCATGAACAAGGGTGTTCTTCAGGAGCGGAAGCTCTCTGAAGTGCACCCTTTTTCTGATTTTGAGGGTAATTATTTTGTGTGATGAGGAAATAAAGGAGAGAATACTATGGGGAATTATACCAGAGAAGAGATTCTTGCAATGGCAGAGGAGGAAGACGTAGAGTTCATCCGCCTCCAGTTTACAGATATGTTTGGAACTCTGAAAAATATTGCGATCACAGCAAGAGAGCTTCCAAGAGCCCTGGATAACCAGTGCGTTGTATATGGCTCTCATATTGCGGGCATTGTGGGAGAGAAGGAGCCGGATCTGATCCTGTATCCGGACTATGATACCTTTTCAATTCTCCCATGGCGTCCTCAGCAGGGAAAGGTCGCAAGACTGATCTGTGATATGCGCCGTGCAGATGGGTCTGAGCATGAGATGAGCTCCAGATATATTCTGAAAAAAACAGCGCAGGCAGCAGAGGAGGCAGGGTATACCTGTTATGTTGACCCGGAATGCGAGTTTTTCCTGTTTCATATTGATGATAACGGAATGCCTACAACGGTTTCTCACGAAAAGGCCGGATATCTGGATGTAAGTCCGGTGGACTTGGGCGAAAATGCAAGACGTGACATGGTACTGACTCTTGAGGATATGGGATTTGAGGTGGAATCCTCTCATCATGAGACAGCACCCGCACAGCATGAGATTGCCCTTCATTACGGGGAAGCGCGTGAGATGGCAGACGAAGTTATAACCTTTAAGATGGCGGTAAGAACTGTAGCCAAACGTCATGGACTTCATGCGACATTTATGCCGAAGCCAAGACGGGAAGTAAACGGTTCAGCCATGCATATCCATTTTTCGCTGTTTAAAAATGGAAAAAATATTTTCGTGGATCCGGAGGATCCGACCAGATTAAGTGAAGAGGCATACTATTTTATCGGAGGTCTTCTGGCTCACAGCCGTGAGATGACTCTGATCACCAATCCGCTTGTAAATTCTTATAAGCGTCTTGTACCTGGATTTGATGCGCCTACAGAGCTGACCTGGACGAGAAATAACCAGAATTCACTGGTAAGGATCCCGAGAGTCAATGGTGCTGATACCAGGATCGAGCTTCGAAGCCCGGATGCTGCATCCAACCCATACCTTGTTTTTGCGGTATGCCTGGCAGCGGGCCTGGATGGAATCCAGAAGAAGATCTATCCTACAAAAGCTTCTAACCGTTCTCTTTCCGAGTCGGATCAGAAGGAACAGGGTATCGAGAATTTACCGGAGAACCTGCGGGAAGCGATCACACTGTTTGAGGACAGCAGCTGGATGAAGGAAATCCTTGGAGAAGCTTTCTGCAAACAGTATGCGCAGGCAAAGAGAAAAGAGTGGTTGCGTTATTCCCAGGAGATTTCCGACTGGGAGATCGAGGAGTATCTGTATCGGATCTGATGAACGAGGCATAATGGGACGAAAGAGAGTGGCGGCTTATGAACACGAGTATCGTGATTGCATTACCGAAAATAGAAGATGCAAAAAAGATCCGCACAGTCCTTAACCGATATGGATTCACGGTGGCGGCAGTATGCAATTCAGGTGCCAATGCCCTTGCCAGTATCTCGGAGCTTGATGGCGGCGTTCTGCTTTGCGGTTATCATCTTCAGGATATGTACTACCGTGATCTTCTGGACTATATGCCGGATTATTTTGAAATGCTGCTTATGGCCTCCCGGGGAGTGATCAGTGAGGCGCCAACATCCATTTTATGTGTGGGAATGCCTCTGAAGGTCGGAGATCTGGTAAATACGGTGAGCATGATGATCTCTCAGATCGAAAGGCGCTGGAAAAAAGATAAGAAAAAGCCGAAGCAGCGTTCATGGAAAGAACAGAATTATATTTCAAATGCAAAGATGCTTTTAATGGAAAGAAATCACCTGAGCGAGGATGACGCATACCGCTATATCCAGAAATGCAGTATGGATTCCGGAACCAATATGGTTGAAACGGCCCAGATGGTTCTGATGCTTTTATATGATTCTGTGTAAAAAACAACAGGGCGGACAGAAATGATCTGCTCTGAATGCCTGATATCACACCGGATCGGGAAAAATTCCGCAGGGGATTTCCTGATTCGGTGAAACTACTTTGAATTGGAGGATGAGGGAATGGAATTTATGGATGGAATCTGTAAGACTAGAGAATGTGCCTGGGATGTGCTTCTTTCCGAGAGCATGAAAGACCAGGAAGCAACAGTGGAAGGTGCAATACACAGCATCCGTAATATGGGTGACGTGGCATTTGTGATACTTCGAAAAAAAGAAGGGCTTTTTCAGACCGTATATGAAAACGACAAGACAAATGTTTCCATTCATGATCTGAAGGAGGCGATGTGTGTGCGCCTCACAGGAACTCTTCATGAGGAAGAAAGAGCACCTCACGGAAGAGAACTCCGCATCAGCCATGTGGAGATCCTTTCCTCACCTGCAGAGCCTCTTCCGCTGGCCATCGACAAATGGAAGCTGAACACTTCCCTGGAGGCAAAGCTGAATTATCGTCCTATCGCCCTGCGTAATGTGCAGGAGCGTGCAAAATTCAAGATCCAGGAGGCTCTGGTGCGGGCATTTCGTGATTACCTCTATGAGAAGGGGTTCACCGAGATCCACACACCGAAGATCGGAGCCAGAGGTGCAGAGGGTGGTGCAAACCTGTTCAAGCTGAGTTATTTCCATAAACCGGCAGTTCTGGCACAGAGCCCGCAGTTTTATAAACAGATGATGGTAGGTGTTTTTGACCGTGTATTTGAGACCGGCCCTGTATTCCGTGCAGAGAAGCATAATACAAAACGTCATCTGAATGAATATACAAGCCTTGATTTTGAGATGGGCTATATCAACGGATTTGAGGATATCATGGAGATGGAAACCGGATTTCTCCAGTATGCGGTAGAACTTCTTAAGAAAGACTACGCTCATGAGATTTCCATTCTGAAGGTGGAGCTTCCGAAGGTGGACAAGATCCCGGCAGTACGTTTTGACAAGGCCAAAGAGCTGGTAGCCGAAAAATATAATCGTAAGATCCGCAACCCATATGATCTGGAGCCGGAGGAAGAAGCGCTGATCGGAAGATATTTCAAAGAAGAATATGATGCTGATTTTGTTTTTGTCACACATTATCCGTCTAAGAAGCGTCCGTTCTACGCAATGGATGATCCGTCAGATGAGAAATTTACATTAAGCTTTGACCTTCTGTTCAAGGGACTTGAGGTAACTACAGGCGGACAGCGTATCCATGATTATCAGATGCTGAAGGATAAGATCGCAGCCCGTGGTATGGATGAAGAGGGTATGGAGCAGTACCTGGATACCTTCAAGCATGGAATGCCGCCTCACGGAGGACTTGGAATCGGACTGGAACGTCTTACCATGCAAATCCTCGGAGAAGAAAACGTTCGTGAGACCTGTCTGTTCCCACGTGATATGAACAGACTTGAGCCGTAATAAGGAGAAAAAAGATGGCAAAGATAATCGATGATGAAACAATGGAAAATGTCTGCATCCTTGCAAAACTTTCTCTGACAGAGGATGAAAAGGAAAAAGCAAAAGAGGACATGCAGAAGATGCTGGATTATGTAGACAAGCTGGATGAACTTGACACTTCTTCCGTAGAGCCCATGTCCCATATTTTTGAGGACGAAAATGTATTTCGTGAAGATATTGTGACAAACGGAGACAATCATGAGGCGATGCTTGCCAATGCACCGAAACAGAAAGAAAACCAGTATCAGGTTCCGAAAACAATTGGATAAGACAGGAGACAGGACATGGATTTGGGAAAATTAACCGCATTACAGCTTGCGGAAAAGATCAAGCAGCATCAGATAAGCGTCCTGGACGGTGTGAAATACGTATTTGATCAGATCGAAGCAAAAGAGGACAAGGTCCACGCTTATCTTGATACTTACAAAAAAGAAGCCTATGCAAGAGCAAAAGAGGTACAGAAGGGCATTGAGGATGGAACCTATACAGGACTTCTTGCCGGTGTACCTATTGCAATTAAGGATAATATCTGCATTAAGGGAAAAACAACTACCTGTGCATCAAAGATCCTTGAGAATTTTGTGCCGCAGTACAATGCCGAGGTTATTGACCGTCTGGAACAGGCAGGTCTTGTGATCATCGGAAAGACAAACATGGATGAGTTCGCCATGGGAAGTACCACAGAGACATCCGCTTACGGCGTCACCAGAAACCCGTGGGATCTGGAGCATGTTCCGGGCGGCTCCTCCGGCGGCTCCTGTGCGGCAGTGGCAGCAGGAGAGACTTACCTGGCACTGGGTTCTGATACCGGCGGTTCCATCCGTCAGCCAAGCTCCTACTGCGGTGTTACCGGAATCAAACCGACCTACGGAACAGTATCCCGTTACGGACTGGTTGCTTATGCATCCTCTCTGGATCAGATCGGACCGGTTGGAAAAGATGTTGCGGACTGTGCGGCACTCCTTGAGATCATTGCCGGACACGATGCAAAAGACAGCACTTCCATGAAGAGAGAGGATCTTGCTTTCTCCTCTTCCATGACAGATAAGATCGTGGGAATGAAATTCGGTGTGCCGAAGGAATATCTCTCAGAGGGACTGAACCCGGAGGTAAAAGAGGCATTTATGAATACGCTGAAAAGCCTTACCGAGATGGGTGCAGTCGTAGAATTTTTCTCCATGAAGACAACAGAATATATGATCCCTGCTTACTACATCATTGCCAGCGCAGAGGCCAGCTCCAATCTGGAGCGCTTTGACGGTGTGAAGTACGGCTTCCGTGCAAAAGAGTACGAGGGACTTCATGATATGTACAAGAAGACAAGGACTGAAGGTTTCGGCGAGGAAGTAAAACGCCGTATCATGCTTGGCTCCTTTGTGTTAAGCTCCGGTTACTACGATGCTTACTATCTGAAAGCACTTCGCACAAAAGCCCTTATCAAAAAGGAATTTGATCAGGCCTTTTCCAAATATGATGTTCTTCTTGCCCCGGCATCACCGTTTACCGCACCGAAGCTGGGAGAGAGCCTGAAAGATCCTCTTGCCATGTATCTTGGCGATATTTATACGGTAGCAGTAAACCTGTGCGGACTTCCCGGAATCACAGTTCCATGCGGAAAAGACGCAGCAGGACTTCCGATCGGGATCCAGATGATCGGTGACTGCTTCAAAGAAAACAACCTGTTCCGCGCAGCACACGCCTATGAGAAAAAACGTGGTGATTTCGGAACAGCAATGGAAGGGGGAGAAAAGGCATGAAACAGTATGAGACAGTCATAGGACTTGAGGTGCATGTGGAGCTTGCCACAAAAACAAAGATCTTCTGCGGATGCTCCACAGAATTCGGAGGCGCACCAAATACACATACCTGCCCGGTCTGCACCGGTATGCCGGGCTCTCTTCCGGTCCTCAACAAAAAAGTGGTAGAGTTTGCCATCAAGGCAGGTCTTGCGGCAAACTGTCATATCCATCAGTACTGTAAGTTTGACCGTAAGAACTATTTTTACCCGGATAATCCCCAGAACTACCAGATCTCTCAGCTGTATCTGCCGATCTGCTATGACGGAGCTGTTGAGATCGAGACTTCCGCAGGCAAAAAGACCGTACGTATCCATGAGATGCATATGGAGGAGGATGCCGGTAAGCTGATCCATGATGAGTGGGAGGACTGCTCCCTGGTTGACTACAACCGAAGCGGGGTACCGCTGATCGAGATCGTATCCGAGCCGGATATGAGAAGTTCCGAGGAGGTTATCGCATATCTGGAAAAGCTCCGCTGCACCATGCAGTATCTTGGAGTTTCTGACTGTAAGCTCCAGGAGGGCTCCATGCGTGCCGATGTCAACCTTTCCGTCCGTGAGGTGGGAAGTGAGACCTTCGGAACAAGAACAGAGATGAAGAACCTGAACTCCTTCAAGGCCATTGCGAGAGCGATCGAAGGAGAGAGAGAACGTCAGATCGAGCTTCTGGAAGAAGGAAGAGCCGTTGTACAGGAGACAAGAAGATGGGACGATAACAAAGAGTCTTCCCATGCTATGCGTTCCAAGGAGGATGCAAAGGATTACCGTTACTTCCCGGACCCGGATCTTCCGCCGATCCACATTTCCGATGCATGGATCGAAGAGCTGCGTACTTCCATTCCGGAGCTTCGTGAAGCCAAGATGGAGCGTTATCAGAAGGAGTATGAGCTTCCGGCTTATGATGCAGGGATCCTGACCGAATCCAGACATCTGGCAGGACTTTTTGAGGAGACAGCAGTTCTTCTCGGAAACCCGAAAAAGGTGGCAAACTGGTTTATGGTGGAGGTTCTCCGCCTGACAAAGGACAAGGGCCTTGATCCGGAAATGGTAAGCTTTACCCCGAAGCATCTGGCAGACCTTCTTTCCATGGTGGAGAAAAAAGAGGTCAGCGCACAGAATGCCAAGAAAGTATTTGAAAAAGTGTTTGACGAGGATATTGATCCGGTTGTATATATAGAAGAGAATGGTCTTAAGATCGTAGAAGATACAAGCCTTCTCACCGAAACTGTGAAAAAGATCGTAGATGCAAACCCTGGACCGCTGGCAGAGTTTCTGGGCGGCAAGGATAAGGTTATGGGATTTTTTGTAGGACAGCTGATGAGAGAGCTGAAAGGCAAGGCAAATCCTGACAGCGTCAGAAAAGCACTGGCAGAGGAAATTGAGAGAAGGAGATAAAATACTATGGTTACAGTAAATCAGAATTATTTAAAACTTCCGGGAAGCTATCTGTTTTCCAATATCGCAAAGAAGGTAAGCGCATATAAGGAGGCCAATCCGGAATTTAAGGATTCTGTGATCAGTCTTGGAATCGGTGATGTGACACAGCCCCTTGCACCGGCGATCATCGATGCCCTTCATAAATCCGTAGACGAGATGGCACACGCAGAAACCTTCCACGGATATGCTCCGGATCTCGGATATGAGTTCTTAAGAAGTGCCATTGCAAAAAATGATTATCAGTCCAGAGGCTGCGACATCAGCGCAGATGAGATCTTTGTTTCCGATGGAGCAAAAAGTGATTCCGGAAACATCCAGGAGATTTTCGGACTGGATAACAAGGTTGCGGTCTGCGACCCGGTTTATCCTGTATATGTAGATACCAACGTTATGGCTGGACGTACTGGCCTTTATAACAAAGAGCGTGAGAATTTTGACGGTGTGATCTACATGCCCTGCAAAGAGGAGAATGGTTTCCTTCCGGAGATCCCGGCAGATGAAGTACCGGATCTGATCTATCTCTGCTTCCCGAACAATCCCACCGGTGGTGCGATCACAAAGGCAGCTCTTCAGGAGTGGGTCGACTACGCCAACAAAAACGGCTGCGTGATCATCTATGATGCAGCATATGAGGCATATATTTCTGAGGAGGATGTCCCGCACAGCATTTATGAGTGCGAGGGTGCAAGAACCTGTGCCATCGAGCTTCGAAGCTTTTCCAAAAATGCTGGCTTTACAGGCGTTCGTCTTGGCTTTACCGTTGTTCCGAAGGAACTGGTGCGTGATGGCGTAGAGCTTCACAGTCTCTGGGCAAGACGCCACGGAACCAAGTTTAACGGTGCTCCGTACATTGTACAGAGAGCAGGCGAGGCTGTTTACTCTCCGGAGGGAAAAGCACAGCTGAAGGAGCAGATCGCTTATTACATGCGTAATGCAAAGACGATCCTGGAGGGACTTTCCGCAGCAGGATTTTCCGTGTCCGGTGGAAAAAATGCTCCATATATCTGGCTGAAAACACCGGATCAGATGACCTCCTGGGAGTTCTTTGATTATCTCCTTGAGAAAGCACACATCGTAGGAACACCAGGTTCAGGCTTTGGTGCACATGGTGAGGGATATTTCCGTCTGACAGCATTCGGAAGCTATGAGAATACTCTTGAGGCAATTGAGAGAATTAAAAATCTGTAATATGAGTATAAATTGCGGAGCAGGTCTTTGTAAAAGAGCTGCTTCGTTTTTTTACCGAATCAAAGAAATATTCTGCTTCATTGCGAATATCCACTTGATCTGGATCAAAGAAGCTCCCGGCAGGGTTGCGAAAAGCAATAAGCAGTGGGAAAAATTTGCCTGTAAGTTAATTTGTGAAAATAACAATAAGGATTGCGAAAATTTATCATATCATTTATAATTGTACAGGAAGTAAGGCACAGGCCGCAGAAAGCCTGTGTTCATAAAATTTCACAAATTTACGCAATCACGAAAGGGGATTTTATCATGGGTATCAGAAGAGTAGAAAATATGTGCGGCGGTAAAGGGCATGTGATCATCAAAGACATTCTTGAGGGAGACGAGCTGAAGGGAAAATGCGGACTTTACGCACAGGTTACCATCGAAAAAGGATGTTCTCTGGGATACCATGAGCATCATGGCGAGACAGAAACCTACTATATCTTAAGCGGTGAAGGCGAGTACGACGATAACGGCGTGAAACGCCCAGTAAAGGCTGGCGACATCACCATCACACCAGATGGAAAAGGACACGGTCTTACCAATACAGGCGACACAGATCTTGTGTTCATGGCACTGATCATTTTTGACTGATCCATATAGAAGAAAACAGAAGTGAGACAGAAGGGCGGCCTTTTTGAAGAGGCTGCTCTTTTTACGACTGAGGCGTAACCTGTGTCGGAGTATAAATTCTGGGATGAAAGATTCTCTGTCTCAGATTGTTATTAAACGAAATGTATTAATTGTATAAACAAAAAATATTTTTGGATTTTTTTAGAAAAAACTGTTGACATACAAAAAGCACTTTGCTATACTGTCACTTGTCGCGAGGGAGAAGATAAAGAATCCCGAAGAAAGGCGATATGCGGAAGTGTCGGAACTGGCAGACGAGCAAGACTAAGGATCTTGTGAGCATTGCGCTCGTGTGGGTTCAAGTCCCATCTTCCGCATTTTTTATTTAGGAAACCTGCATCTGGAAACGGATGCAGGTTTTTTTGCTACATAAAAATATCTGTAAAAAAGGAATCCGGATAGAATATATCATGTTTATATGATATGATAGAAGAAAACGGAAGGAGCATAGTCATATGAGAAGAAAAAGTGCAGGAAAAAAGCTCATGGCCGTACTTATAGCGGCAAGCCTGGCGCTGACTCCGGCAGAGCTGACAGTGGCGGCAGAAATGGAACCAGAGGGTGAGGAAGCAGCATTTTTGGCAGAAGAAAGTGGAGATACTGCATCCTCAGATCCGGAAGATACTGCAGAGACGGAAACAGAGATCACAGATGGATCAGCTGCCATAGAGGAACAGGAAACCACAGATACAGATACCGGGAACAACGTACAGGAGAATGCGGAAACCGGCGTAATGGAGCCTGGTGAAGAAGCGCCAGAGGGTACTGCGGAAGAGGAAGAACTGGAGGCTCCGGAAGCGGCAATGGATGAAGAGGAAGCGTTGGAGGAATGCGAACAGGCAGAAGAAAACGCAGCTTTTGATGATGGAACGAAGGATGCAGTGCAGGCATCCGCAGAATACTCTGATGGAAAATTTACGTGGGTACTGGACGGGAATGGAACACTGACCATTACGGGAAATAACATGGAGTTGACAAAAAATGAGATATCTGAAAGTGCTTTGGAGAAGGCAGGCATCGATTTTTCTAGAGTAAATAAGCTTGTAATCGGGAATGGGATCACAGGCTTTGATAGATGGGGCATGTGGAATCTGAAAAAATATATTAAGGAACTGGAAATCCATGGAAATGCAGGCATGAATATGCCGGAGCAATGCTTTTACGATGTGCCAAATATAGAGAGTGTGGTGATATCCGGTGCAGTGGATGTGCCGAGAGATATGTTTGGAAAATGTACCGGGCTGAAAAAGGTTACATTAAAAAATGGAGTGAGGTCTATTGGAGAGGATGCCTTTCGAGATTGCAGCAGTCTGGAGGGTGTGATATTTGAGAATACAGTATTGGAAAAAATCAGTGACGGAGCATTTTGGGGCTGCAGTGCGCTGAGTTCTATTGTGTTACCGGATTCCGTAACAGAAATAGAAAGGAATGCATTTTTCGAGACCGGACTCAGAAATATCCAGCTTCCGGAAAAACTGACGCTGATAGGAGGAGGGGCATTTTGTAACTGCAAAAATCTGAAGCAGGTACAGCTTCCGCCTCAATTAAAAGAGCTGGGTGAGGGTGCATTTTTTAACTGCGAAAATCTGACACAGATCCAGCTTCCGGCTCAGTTAAATAAATTAGGGACAGATGCATTCAGAAATTGTACATCATTGGATAAGATTGACATACCTGCCGGTCTGACGCAGATCGGGCCTGATACATTTTGCAATACCGGGCTGACCAGTGTGACCTTACATGAGGGACTGACGAAGATCGAAGATGGGGCGTTTCATGATTGCCTTAAGCTGAAAAAGATCCGTATTCCGAAATCAGTTACAGATATTGGTGGACTGGCATTAGGAATACGTTATAACAGGGGAAATGGTGCAGAGGAAGTTATTCCCGGTGGTTTTACAGTAGAAGGTTATACAGGCTCGGCAGCGGAACGATATGTAAAGAGAATGCATCAATGTGAAAATTTATATCATGTATTTTTTAAAGATGTGAAATTTGTTTCCATTGGTGGACAGACTGCAGCGGTTACCAATATCAGCAAAACAAAGATATCCGCACTTAAGACCGGGGCCTTTACCGGAAAGCCGCTGACCCAGGCACTCACCATAACCTACGGCGGTAAGAAGCTTGTAAACGGAAGGGATTACACCCTTACCTGGAAGAATAATAAAAACATCGGAACTGCATCCGTTACGATCAAAGGAAAAGGAAAATATAACGGTTCTGTTACAAAAAAATTCCGGATCACGGTTCAGAAAAACGCAGTCTATACAGTCAGCAGGCTGAAATATAAGATATCCAATGCAGACACATCCGGCAAGGGAACCGTAGTCTTTACCGGAGCTACGGATAAGGCAGCAAGAAAGACACTTACGATCCCGACGACAGTAAAGATTGGTGGAAAGAGCTTTCGTGTAACAGCCATTGGCACCTCTGCAATGTCCGGAGCGAAGAAGCTGACAACAGTGAAAATCGGAGCGAATATAATGACAGTAGGTGCGAAAGCCTTCTGCGGCTGCAGTAAACTCTCCAATGTAACGATCTTCAGCACAAAGCTTACGACAGCGAAGACCGGAGCCAATGCATTTAAGGGGATCCGTTCCAACTGCAGATTTAAAGTACCGGCTTCCAGGGTAAGTGCATACAAAAAACTCCTCCGTGCAAAGGGTGCCGGACCAAAGATAATCGTGACAAAATAACAGAAAAACCGAAAAAATAGAAAACTTTTGAAAAAAGGTGTTGACATACAAGATCCACTTTGCTATACTATCACTTGTCGCGAGGGAGAAAATAAAAAATCCCAAGGAAATGCGGTCATGCGGAAGTGTCGGAACTGGCAGACGAGCAAGACTAAGGATCTTGTGAGCATTG
>OLQC01000891.1_pt1 | contig 27238 bp, 33 predicted proteins | sample 1672471 | NCBI WGS metagenome assembly OLQC01 (sample SAMEA3136689, study PRJEB25190) | human gut metagenome | biome: human gut; feature: human-associated habitat; material: faeces | place: Austria | collected 2013 | reverse complement strand
TGTGTTCGATATACTGTCCACCATTCATCTGTATGGTATTGTTGATAACGATGGTGAAGTGCTTTATTGCAAAGCGAATAAATTTTCTATAGAAAAAAAGTTTCATCTTCTTTTGTTGTTTTTATGTTGATTATTAAATTGTTTCCTCCTCATTTTAGCAGAGGGCGTGTGTTTGCGCTAACGTTTTTAGCGTAAGCCGCTGGAGGCTGCCGAGCGCCTACTATCGTAAGGTGTGGGGGCGGGTAAGGTTGTGTTTACATTCTTTTTGTTGTTGATTATTTAATGTTAATACTAGGCTTCTGATGTTAGCATCTTGACCGGTTATTTCTTATTTAATGATTAAAATTCATCGTTTTGTCCGATTAGTTCCAAGAAGCTGATTGCTATAATACCGAAAGTCTTCTTGTATTTTTCCATGGCTTCCGTGCATTTCACTCTCTTTTTATTCAACACATCAATCTTTTTCCTTTTCAGACTTAACTTCATTTTATCATCTTCCTGGAGATTTTTCAGTTCCTTGTCACATGTTTCCTTAAGTCCATTGAGGAAACTTGCTATGATTCCCATCGTCCTAGCCATCGTTTTAACAGTTATGGTTTGATCCTTTTCACATATCCGTTTAAATGTAGTGTGATCGAAACTGAAAATCTTTTCAACGCTAGTGGGACCCATCAATTTGTCACGACACAACTCGCTTAAGAAGTCTCCTAAGCTTTCTAGGCACCTTTTCTTAACACGGTCTAGGTCCTTTTGGGTTATGTTCATCTTTTTTGGCATAGCGTTAAAGTTTGCTGCAAAGGTTATAAAAAAAAGTCATATAACCAAATAGGAAGTGAGTGCTATAAGACTCACGGATTTTAACGAAATTTGTGCGTTCGTGGTATGTTTGACCGATGGAAAAAGGCTAAATGATGCAAGAAAAGAGATTTTGTTCAAATTCTGTCTGCAGCAGCACGTATGCGGTTTGAAACCTCGCATAGTGCTCCACGGAGCATATTCTTCTCTTCTTCGGTGAAACTTCCCACTCCACCATTTCCATCGATGCCGTCGAGTTTGTGATAAAGCCATGATGCTGACAACATTTGGGCACAAAAAGCCCCCGATGCGTCACGCACCAGGGGCTTAAAGAGTTCATTTAATTACTTTATGAAAACACAACCATCAAAAGACGGCTGCTTGTAAATCCGCTTTAATATTGTCCATACAGGCGTTGAGTCGTTGGTATGTTTTCTCTCCAGCGGTCTTGACCCCACTTACATACTGGCGCATGAGCGATGGGTTGATGCCTGCACGTCTGGCAATCTCGGTAGCGTTGAGAAAGGAGAACTCCTTGAAGAAAGCTTGCACGTCGTACTTATATGTAAACGTCAAGTCTTGCAAGGCCTTGTTGTTAGGGTCATCTTCCCTACATTCCTGAAGAGCCTTCATGAAGTCGGCCTTGGCTTCCTCAGCGGTCGCACCATCGCCATCTATGACACCATAATTACCCAATGGCTCATCATTGTAACAAGAGTATCCGCCATTACCATATTCTAAAATCAGCACTACATTCTTTGCCATATATCTTATTTGTTTAAAAATCCCATAAAAAGAGTTCTCCACATGTCCATCACGCAACACGCTCAATTGCAAGGTTAAGGGCAGTTGCCCAGACTATTGTCCGAGCAACGTCTTTTTAATGCGTCTAAGCAACCCTGTCTTAACCTCATGGCTACCATGTCTTGGAATTCTGATTTTCATCCCATTCTTGGGATTGAACCATTCATCGTGCTCGGCACCATGTCGAGTGATAAAGCATCCCGCTTTAGTCAACTCATTGTACAATTGATTGTGTTTCATTGTTGTAATTAAACATGTAAAAGAACTCTTTGTCTGAATGACACTGCAAAGGTAGCTAAAAAGCTATAAAATACCAAATATTTAGGTAGCTTTTCCGCTACGTTAACTAAACTTTAACATTTGGGGGCAAAAAACATCTATCGCGTCAGAGAAGAAAGCGATAATCGAGTACTTTGGGTTATGGCTTGACAACGTAAAACCCGATGTCAGCGTCACGGTTCATGTCATTTTATGACCACGTGACTATCACTCCTTAAACAAGTATTGCCAACCACGTGAAAAGCGATACCTGTAACCACGCTAATGAAGCGGTATCATTTGTAATTACTCCTTTATATTCATATTTTTACCCCTTCCTTTTCCACGTTCCTGACGAAGGGTGTATTCCTATACTTTTCCCATTCCTGGGTAGTATACATCACGGGGTTGATTTCCTCGCCCAGTTCCCATCCGAGTTCGGTCAGCGGATAGGTGATGTTGGCATAATCGTCAGCCATGAGTTTCTTCTTATCCAATATGATAAGGATATCCCAGTCACTATCCTCCCTGGCGGTACCTCTGGCTTGTGAGCCGAAAAGTATCGCCTTCCCGCTAGCCGGCAAGTTTTTCGCCAGGCATTCACGGATAGCCGCCAATATATGTTCCTTAACATTCATAATTTATAAATGTATCCTCCGTTATTTGAAGAATTTTCGGACATCAGGAAGTTCGGCTCCTGAAGCTTCTGCCGCACGGAGTTCTTTAAAAGCCTGTGTCAGACTTTCCTTCACCACCAATCTCTGTCTCATTGCTTCAGTATCTACATCTGTTAATGTTGCCATAATCTTCTCCTTTAATTAAATATCTCCCACAAAATTACACTTTTTCTCTGAAAGCGCCAAATTATATCTGGAAAATATACGCAAAAAGATCCATCCCTCCTCACGCCCTGAAGGGGCAGAAGCTCCTAGCCCAGGGCATCCGCCCTGGGTATTCATGTCCGCACGCCTGGCGCCCTGTAGGGGCAAAAGCTTTATATGGCGACCGAACCTCAGGCTTCGCTTCTCAATCCATCCTCGAACTGGCTATGGATTTCTGCTAATTATGTTAAAATGTAGTCTTTTTGGGGATAAAATACTTTTAGCCTCATTTGGGCTAACCGATTTTGGGTTATATATTTGCACTAAAATAAGTGAATTATGGATAAAAGTATACATACAAAATTATACCAACGTATGATAGCTCGCTTGCGTGCCAAGCGGGAAGAAAAGGGCGTTACGCAGATGCAACTGGCTGAAAGGTTGGGAGTTAACCAAACTTTCGTTAGCAAAGTTGAAATTTGTGAGCGCCGTTTAGATATAGTTGAACTTCTAACGATTTGCGAAATCCTAGAAATTCCTTTCGTTGATTTTATCAAAGAAATCGACGAAGATATTATTTCAAAGTTTAAACAATCTAAAAATAATAGGAAGGAATAGCAAATTGAAAAAGTCATATACATTTATAGATTTATTCGCTGGCATAGGAGGTTTTCATACAGCTATGCATAGCGTAGGAGCTCATTGCGTTTTTGCAAGTGAATGGGATAAATATGCTCGTATATCATATGAAGCAAATTATAAGGATATCGAGCCTGGTCTTTTCGAAAAAGATTCATCTGGAAATTACAAATATTTTAATGAGGATGTAACCAAGGCTAATCCTGCAGACATACCTGATTTTGATGTTTGTTGCGGTGGCTTTCCTTGTCAGCCTTTTTCTGTAGCTGGACTCAAAAGAGGTTTTGAAGACACCAGAGGTACTTTGTTTTTCAATATAGCAAATATAGTAAAGTACAAGATAGAGAATGGGTGTCCTCCAAAGGTCTTGTTTCTAGAAAATGTTAGAGGTCTAAAGAGTCATGATAAAGGTAATACGTTAAAGGTAATCCTTGCTACATTGGAAGAGTTAGGCTACGGCGTTTCATACACAGTACTAAATGCTAAATATTTCGGCGTTCCTCAGAACAGGGAGAGATTATTTATCATAGCATGGTACAAGAAAGCTATCAATGTAGAAACGTTCAAGTTCCCATACGGTATTGATGCAGATGGTAATACCATATACGACAAAACAAAGTTAAAAGAGGGAACTATGCCTACTAAAGTTTCTGATATATTTGAACCAGATGATGCTGTGGCAGACTTTACTATTTCTGACAGAATGTGGGAAGGTCACCAGAGACGTAAGGAACGTAACATGGCTAACGGCAAAGGTTTCGGTTATCGCAAATTCTTCGGTGATAGTGAGTACTGTAGTACGATTTCTGCAAGATATTGGAAAGATGGAAGCGAAATCTTAATAGATCAAGCAGATAAAAACCCTCGTACATTATCACCTGTAGAAGCAGGAAGATTACAGGGGTATAGAATTATTGGAAACGGATGGAAATATCCGGAATGTGCTGATAATCAGAATTATAATTCTGCTAACCCTGAATTCCGAATAGTAGTTTCAAAGAAAGAAGCATATCATCAATTTGGAAATAGTGTAGCTGTACCTGTGATAAAAAGGTTAGCACAAGAAATAGTCAATCAATTATTAAATGAGTCATAGTATGGAGGAGTTGTTAGATTTAGGAGTATTGAAAGCAAGTTTGAGTGAGCTTATCGCTCATTCAAACATGGACGACTGTGTTTTGCCAGATGAGTTCAAAGCAAAATTTCGATCCTTTGGCGAATATAAGATAGAACAGTATAACTTGTATACATTGCAAGTAAGTTCCAGAAAGTCTTTACTGGTGATACCGAACCAATGGGTATATATAGCTGCATGCTGTTGTCAGTATTATATTGAATTGATGAAGTATAAGAACAAGCTAGAAGCTTTGGGCTTCACGAATGATATGTATGAAGCTTGTCATCCTAGTAAAGATAATGGTGACATCTCTGAGGACCAGAAAACTAAAGAGATTTGCAAGGAAAAAGCAGAGCATTATCTCGAAAACTATGATGGTGCAGATAAAGAGTTTCTTGTAAATTTCTTGTGGAATTATGAGTACTGGGGTGGGGGCAAAAATATTAAGCGGTCAAATGATTTTACCGATTCTCCAGTACTGAATATTGCAAATACTATTAATGCTTCGAGCAGCTTGATAGGGGCTATAGTAAAAGGGCTAGCAAATCAAGACTGCCTGAACTTGCTTCTTGAATCGGAAGAATGGAAGTCTTTTGAAGGAACATCAGCTAGCTCTGATACTGCAAAAAAGAACTCTGGGCGCAAAATGGCTTTGCAGCAAATTTTCTATGGTGCTCCTGGTACGGGTAAATCGTACGAAGTTAACAGCATAACGAAGAAGAATAGATATGCTACAATACGTACAACTTTCCATCCTGATAGTGATTATTCTACTTTTGTAGGAGCATATAAGCCTACTATGGCAGATGCCCCCGTTTATGGCGCACAAGGATTTGAGATAGCAAAGGAAAAACGTATTACTTATACCTTTGTTAAACAGGCATTTTTAAAAGCCTATTTGGGCGCATGGCAAAAGCTTGCTAATAGAATTGATTCGGTAGAACCGCAATTCTTGGTAATAGAAGAAATCAACCGAGGCAACTGCGCTCAGATATTTGGTGACTTATTTCAACTCCTTGATAGAAGTGGTAATGGATTCTCAACCTATCCAATTGAAGCAGACGCAGATTTGCAGAACGAGATTGCTAAGGAGTTTGGACAGGGTGGCGAGTATATGCTTGCTAACGAATTTAATGTGGATTATGCTGTTCCTGATTATATCAGTAACTATGGTAAAACATTGACTGAAGATATTAAGTTAGGAAGAATTTTGTTATTGCCAAATAATCTTTATATTTGGGCAACAATGAATACCAGTGACCAGTCTCTCTTCCCTATAGATTCTGCTTTCAAGCGTCGTTGGGAATGGAGATATGTGAAGATTTCGAATGGATATAAAAGAGGGGCAAATGGAGAATTCATTATCAAGAATTCAGAGAGAGTTCCTCTTGGTTGGAAGATTCGATTTAACAACAATGAGTGTGATTGGTGGGAGTTCTTGGAAGCTATAAATAAGCAAATTGGTTCAGTAACAAGTTCTGATGATAAGAAACTTGGTTATTTCTTCTGTAAACCTAATTTGAGAGAATCTTTCATTCGAGAAGATAAATTTGTAAATAAAGTTATTTTCTATTTGTGGAATGATGTCTTTAAAGACTGTGATGTATCCATTTTTAGAATGAATGATACGGATGATTCTTTTTATGATATTTTCTTTATAGAGGATGAACAAGGAAATACTATTGCAAACCCAGATGCGATAGGACAACTCATGAATAATTTGGGCGTTAGAATTTCTCCAGTTCCGTATGATAATGATTTGGATGAAGAGTCAGGTGATGATTCGGATGAAAATCAAGATGATACACAAGATATGTCAAAAGTGAAATTCAAATATAATGGCGTTCCGAATTCATTAAGAGAAATCGTAAAAAGTGTTGTCTTAAATTTCATCAGTAGCAATCCTGACCTGACTACGGCTGCAAGCATCCGAGATAAATTTAAGGAGGCTTGTGCAGACTTTACAACAACAGTTGTCAAAACAGAAAATGAGTATAACGAACTTGATGTAGAGTCGTCAAAAGCAAAGTGTTGGCAAGCAATATCTTTGAATTCGGGTGAGAAGCTCTATATTTATACCCAGTGGAAAGCTAAAAATGCAAACGACAATTTCTTCAAATTAATGAAGGTTGTTGAAAATAATAATTGGGGTCAAATTAGTCCTGTAGAATAATTATGCGCATATTAATAGAAGAATACCAATATGATTATGAGGACGTCCGCGACGTTCTCAAAGGGTTTGGTGTGCTTCCAAATGGAGACGGTAAGCTTAGTCTCAGCTATGTTGGCTATTACTTCAATGATGACCCAGATGTAAATGACTGCGTGTTTTTACTTCCTAAGGTGCTTTTAGAAGGTCCATTTGGCGAAGAGAAGGTGTTTGGACACATTGAACCAAAGAATTTGATAAATATAGATGAGTGCGATGAGCTGAGCAGCGAGGAACATACATTTATTTACAATTTAAGCGTATGGATATATAGGGCTATCAGCGTTTTTCGTGAACACGAGTTCGACCGTTTTGAGAATAAGGCGCAGTCAAGTATTGTGCTTTATAAGCAAGCGCCAATTATGGGACATATGAAGCAGCACAGAGTGTGCACTTATCTTGATGTATTGCTGGCATTGCAAGAATGGAACAGAAAGAATGAGAGTTTTGTTATGTTCACTGTAAAAAATCTCCATTCAGGTTTCAATAAGATAAACTGGATGCGTACCATCTCCAGAAGTCATGTAATCATACAGGATTGTTCCGATGGTACACGCAGGCAAGATGCCAGCTACCTGAATCCGGTTAATAAGAAACGTAAAATCAATTTTGATGAGGAACTGCTTATTATATACTACAGCATTCTTGAGTATATGCGTGAAAAGTACGGCTTTCCTGTCAAGATGAATGTTAACTTTCCTCTTATTAAGGGTAAAAAGTTTCTAAGATACATTAATGGGTTTGGTAAAAGGCGTCTCAAACAGATAAAGTATAAGTACTTTTCAGACAAGGCTCTGGAACTTTGGAACTATTGTTATGCGTTTTTCGAACGTCCGGAAGACATTATGCTCAATGTTGATCGCAAGGAGTATTTACTTGTGAAGAGTTTTCATGTCGTTTTCGAATCTATTATCGATGATTTAATAGCTGGCGACCAGAAACTGCCAAAGGAGCTGAAGGATCAACCGGATGGAAAGCGTGTTGACCACATTTATCAGTATCAGGAATTGACCAATAATGATAAGGAAGGTGATATTTACTATATAGGTGATTCTAAGTATTATAAGCGTGGTAACACCCTCGGCAAAGAGTCTATCTATAAGCAATTTACTTATGCTAGAAACGTTATCCAGTGGAATATCGACCTGTTTAACGATGGTAAACAGGAAGATAAGAAAGGGCATATAAAATTACGTGATGATGTTACCGAAGGATACAATGTTATTCCTAATTTTTTTATCTCTGCCAATCAGAATGTTCTTCGACCAGAAGACGATATCAAGCTGATTGATAGCGATAAGGAAGAGGGAAAACGTAGGCAGCAGTACTATCTGAGTCGTCAGTTTGAGAACAGATTGTTCGATCGAGATACATTTCTTTTGGCGCATTATGATGTAAATTTTCTCTTTGTGGTGGCGCTTTATGGGCGCAATAATGCAACTAGTAAGGTACAGTGGCGTGACAAGGTCCGCAAGATGTTCCGCAAAGAAATCCAGCAGATGCTCAAAGAAAATTTTGAGTTCTATGCGATGACAGCAAAGAGTGATATTGATGCGAATGCTTACATCAGAGAAAACTTCCAACAGATTCTTGGTAAGGTATATCAGCCATTTGATAACCGAGAAGGAAGTGACCAGCAATATTTTTCACTTGCTTTGCGCAAGCCCGAGAAAGAAAACAATACTACCATCAGAAGAAGGGTAGCAGATGAAAATGAAGCTGTGTTGTTTGAGTTAAAGCATGCCTTCTACGTTGCTAAATGTCCACTTGGTGTGGACCCAAGGACACTGCCGGAAGAAGTCATGCCTAGGGTCGATGCACGTCCTCATGATGTTATTCCAAAGCAATTTCTTACAATGCATTATTTGGAAAACTATCCGACAGCAACTTTTCTTATTGGTATCGTGAACAGTATTGATCACTTAAACTGGATATTCAGTCGTCGAGGTGGAAAGCGTGATGATGCCTATAATTTACGTCTTGGTAAGGATGTACAAGGTGGTGTCGTAAAAAGTCGTGAGTATGTAAAGCATGCTAAGTTCGTGATATTGTATAATGCAGGAGAGAATAAAGTTTATAAGTCTTTCCGTGTCAAGAATACGGGAGAACTGTCTCGTGAGCAGATAGAAAAACAAGGGTATGTCAATCCTAAACACGATAAATATTTTTGTTATTTCTTCGATGAAGAGATATCGCTTGGAGACTTTGATATTCAAGGAATTATCCAAGCCGATAAGGAAAAGTGGAAGGCTGATCCAAAGCATCAGGAAGAATATGCAGAAGGGAAGCCTGTATTTATGAGTGGCAATGAATTGATAAAATTCAGAAAATAAATGATATGAAAAAGAAATATGGAACATCTTTGATAATAGGAAATGGCTTTGACTTAAATTTAGGCATGGTCACCGATTATCGTTCTTTTTTTAATAAGTTGAATAGTGATGATTTTTTTGCAAAGCATGCTGATAATCCCCTTTTGCAGTTTATAAAAGCAAAAGGAGAGAAGGAAAATTGGTATGATTTTGAAGGTATTATTCAGGAATATGCTACAAGAGGAGAACAAGCAAAGTACTTGAAAATGATTCAAGAACTTTTGCCAAGAATAAATGGAGCATTAGGTGTTGAAGAAGATTCATTTAAGGCGATTAAAATTTATAGACCTCTTAGCGCAATTGCACCTGAATTGGATGGGATAGTTCAATATACTTTAAGTAATACTTATATTGAGTTTGCAAATGATAAAGATATAGAACAAAAATGTGTATATGTTAAAAAAGTTCTTTCTCAATATAGTGAAGAACAAAGAAGACTTGTAACAGAGGCTATAAGACTTTTGAAAGATGAACTTGTATCCTTTCTTGAAGCGGCTAGAGTAAACGAACAGAATCCTCTTGCATATTGGGTTTTATTTTCTGTTATGGGTTTTTATGCTCCAGGGTGTGCAGGCATAGCTGACAAATTCTTTGAATATGTAGATAGTCATAAAGTCTTCCCTACTTTTAGAATTGTGTCATTTAACTATACTGATACAATCTTTGAGGCTGTAAATTGGTTGAAATTTGCGAGAGGATCGTCTGTTTGTTTGGAAACGAAAGATCTTGGGGAAAATTTTTATAGAATTCATGGTGCTTTAGATTCTGAAGTAATATTTGGGATAGATAGTGAATGCGATATACCTAATGCGTTCATATCATTAAGAAAATCTAATCACATTAGTATTAATGCAAAACAAAGATTTAGTGATATAATAGAAAACTCTAAAAGAATTATTATATTTGGGCATAGTATATATGGTATAGATTACGAGTATTACGCAGATTTTCTAGAAAAAAATAAAGATACGGAAGTTGTTGTATTTTATCATAATGAAGATGGTAAAAAAGAATTTGAAAATGAAATGGAAAATAGAGGAGTAATGCGTAGAATTAATTATGAATATATTGTTGTTTCCGATCATTTTTTAGAATTCTGTAAGAATATAGCTGAAGAGCAGCAGCTTTTTTTTGAAAAGGAAAAGTAAGGGTAGGACAGATTTGTATATTCTGACCTCATTTATTTTTATAAGGTACTATCACTTCAATCCCATCTCTCTCTCAATCTCCTTGAGCAGGAAGGGGTTGAGGTGCTGGTGCTTTCGGATAATATCGACAGGGCAACCCAGAAGGGCTTCAAGGTATGCTTTCAGACGGACTATCAGGAAAAACTTAGGGGGCATTTCTACATAGATATCTACATCGCTGCCATCGTGGTGCTGGTTTCTTGCTACAGAACCAAAGAGGCGCAGGGAGGTGATGCCGAAGGTGTTTTGCAGTTCTTCGGCATGAGATGTGATGAGGGCTATGTATTCTTCTTTTGTTTTCATTCTTAATATCCTTTTTTAAAAGGCTTTTGCCCTTACAGGGCGCAGGGCTGATTGCGCTTATACACAGGGTGTTACCCTGGACTAGGAGCTTCTGGGCCTTCAGCCCGTGCCTGAACCACAAGCGGAAGTTCTGTTCCTAACATAATTATATAATTTAAAATGTTTGTAATGCAAACGAGCGCAATGAAAGCTTGCTTTCAAATTGCCGAGTGCAGCTTTTCTTCTGCAAAGGAAATGCAAACGAGCGCAATGAAAGCTTGCTTTCAAATTGCCGAGTGCAGCTTTTCCTTCTGCAAATATATGAAATATTTCTCTTTTCTGCAAGTTTTTGGGCTTTTTCTTTTGTGTTTTCAAAGGAAAAATGTAAATTTGCAGAAAAAATAAGATAGCGTATGGGAAAGTTTATAAATCCATTTTCTGATTGGGGATTTAAACTGATCTTTGGACAGGAAATCACTAAAGATTTACTGATTAGTTTCCTCAATGATCTCCTGAAGGGTGAGCATACGATAACGGATATCACCTTTAAGGACAAGGAGCAATTGCCCGAGGCAAAGAATATGCGTGGTATCATATATGATATATATTGTACTACAGATCAGGGACAGCATATTATTGTGGAGATGCAAAACCGTTATCAGGAACATTTTGTAGATCGCTCTCTTTATTATGCTTCGCGTGCTATAGTAAAGCAAGGCGTGAAGGGGGAATGGGACTATCACCTCGCGCCGGTCTATACAGTATGTTTTATGAACTTCAATATAGAGAGTAGAAGCCCTGAGAAGTTTAGAACAGATGTTTGTCTTGTGGATACAGAAACAGGACGGGTTTTCTCTGATAATCTCAGAATGATATATCTTATGCTTCCCCTCTTTACTAAGGAGGAGGATGAATGTGAAACTGATTTTGAACGTTGGATATTTGTTTTAAAGAACATGAGTACATTGGAAAGAATGCCGTTTATGGCAAGAAATGCCGTCTTCCAGAAACTGGCTGAGATAGCGGATATCACTGCACTCAGTAAGGAAGACCGTGAAAAATATGATGAAAGTATCAAGGTGATGCGTGATAACATTGCAGCATATAAAGGAGCTATCATAGAAGGTAAAATAGAAATAGCTAAGAATATGCTAATGGAAAACGAGCCTATTGATAAAATCGCAAGATATACAGGGCTTGCCAAGGAGGATATTTTAAAACTCAACTAATATTTGAACGAGGTTGCTGGTAAGAGTGACCTCGTTTTTATTTCTAAGTTACGTTAAAAAATGTCTTTGTAAATAAAGAGTATGTCAGACCGTTTGACCATAGAACAGCGCCACAACAATATGGCGGCAATAAGGGGCAGGGATACAAAACCGGAGATTCTTGTCAGGAAATTTCTGTGGAGTAGGGGATTCAGGTATCGGCTCAATCACCCGCGGTTGCCGGGCAAGCCGGACATCGTGCTGAGGAAATATCGCACCTGTATTCTGGTGAACGGGTGCTTCTGGCACGGACATGAGGGGTGCCAATATTATGTGGTGCCGAAATCGAACACCGGGTTCTGGATGGAGAAGATTAGGAGGAACCGGGAGAGGGACCATGAGGTGCTGCACCGGCTGGCTGAAATGGGATGGCATACCATCGTGATATGGGAATGTGAACTGAAGCCGGCAGTAAGGGAGAAGACGCTGGAGTCGCTCGCCTTTACGCTGAACCATATCTATCTGGAAGATCATCATATCAGAAGATATGAATTGCCGGAAGAAGTGCCGGAAATGGTGGCGGAGTCGGAGGCGGAAAGACGAGAGAAATAGGCAGGGAATTCACGGAATCTTTTAAGGCTTTTGCCCTTACAGGGCGCAAGGCGGATTGCGCTTATACCCAGGGTGATGCCCTGGGCTAGGAGCTTCTGGGCCTTCAGCCCGTGCCTGAACCACATGCGGAACTAGAGTTAGGAACCAATAATTTGAAATCGTCAACAGGCTGTTGACGATTTTGCTTGTTGGCTGCAATTTGTTGAATATCAATGGTTATTGTGCTATCAGTGAATTTGTCCGCAGCTTGCTGACGATTTGCAGCCAATGGAGCATAGAGCTTATAAAAATAGCTCATGTACTTCAAGTTGGTTGGCGAGAATCCCTTCACCCCCGGCATTTCATTCTTCAAGTCTTGACTGAGATTTTTGTAAAAGCCAGAACCATAATTGTTGGTATATTGCTTAGCTTCAATGTCTCGTCCCAGCTTATATTTTCCTTTGCCATCGTTCTTTCTTTTTATTTGCTGCAAAAATAAGCAATATTTCTCTTTTATGCAAGTTTTTGGGGGATTTCTTTTGTGTTTTCGTGAGAAAGATTAATTTTGTATCGAATAAAATTCGAGACCATTTACCGCATAGAGCGGTACGTTAGTAACCCAATCTTCCTGCAGATAATCATTCATGGAGATGCGATAGGCCTTCTTTGACTGGTTGTCTGCAACAAACTGGCGCAGGCTCTTTGCCTTGACATTCGTCTCGGCTTTCACCTCCAGCGGAACAATCTCATCCTCCTCATCCTGGAGCAGAAAATCAATCTCCTGAGTACTGTTGGTCTTGGCATAATAATACGGTTCATACCTGAGAATTAGCTGCTGCAAAACATACTGTTCCGTCAATGCCCCTTTAAACTCTGTAAAAATACTGTTGCCAGCCACTATTGTCGCAGCCTTGAGATTAGACATCGCACCTAGAAGCCCGACATCCAGGACAAAGATCTTGAAGGCCGCCCGGTCTTCATAACTGGCAAGCGGCAGTCGGGGAGCCTTCACATTATATACCTTATATATCAGTCCGGCATCCAGCAGCCACTGCAAGGCCAACTCATACTCCCGGGCTCTTGCCCCCTCGCGCACCACTCCATAGATAAACTTCCTGTTTTCCTTGCTCAACTGGGCGGGCAAGGATTTCCACAAATCAGTAATACGGGGAATAATCTCCGATGGAGCATGCTTCGACATATCTCTCTGATAACTGTTCAGAATGTCCTTCTGTATGGTTCTCACCTCTTTCCAGTCACGATTCTGGCTAAAGCTCAATACGGCTTCAGGCATGCCTCCCACGTAGTAATAATACTTCAAGAGTTCCTGAAACTTGGGAGCAAACATCGTTATCATATTCCAATCCTTCGTCTGAAGCAGCTGCGCCAGATTCTTCTCCCCCATAGCCATCACGAACTCGATAAAGTTCATTGGATACAGAGAGAGAAAATCCACCTTACCCACAGGAAAAGATTCCCCCTGATGCAGTTCGATACCCAGAAGAGAACCTGCAGCTATGACATGATAGCCCGGCGCATTCTCTGCAAAATATTTGAGAGAAGTAACAGCATGAGGGGCTGCCTGAATCTCATCCAGGAATATCAGCGTTTCGCCCTCTGTGCAGGTTACATTCGTTGCAGCCCCAATAGCTGTAAGAATTCTAGGAATACTGAAATCCTGTTCAAATAGATTCTGCAGGATCTTCATCTCTTCAAAGTTCACATATGCCAGCTGCTTGTAATTCTGGCGGGCAAACTCCTTCACCAGCCAAGTCTTTCCCACCTGTCTGGCGCCCTCTATAATAAGAGGTTTACGATATTGTTTATTCTTCCATTTCAGAAGTTCATTGATAGCTAATCTTTCCATAATCCGTATCTTAAAATCACATTTTATGAGGGAATAATCATCTATTACCCCACATTTTATGAGGGAATAACGCTGCAAATATACACATTTTATGAGGGAATCCTATCATGTTTTTGCACATTTTATGGGGAGTACCCATTTTTTAACTGATTTTAAAGGATGAAAAATGAAGTAACTACTCAGCAGCACCCCCTATGGGCATGAGCGTATCTCCCTAATAACCTCCAGGGGGGTAGGGTGATTCCTTTTTTCTTTACAAAATAGGATGGAGGGAGAAGGAGAGGAGAAGGATTGAGGGAGCGTTACAGTTGTGACAGTTGTGACAGTTTTCAGGGGAGGGGTATATGAATTCGGGCTGCTTTCAAATTGTTATTATTATATTTAACTTATTATATATATATTTATATATATTATAAGTTACCTCTAAAGAGAGGAAGGTGGGGGTAGGCGCTGAAAACTGTCACAACTGTCACAACTGTCACGCTTTGGAGGTGGAAATGGGTTCGGTGGTTGATGATGGATTTCTTGCTTCCTGCTGTTTTCGGGATGAGAAAGCATAGAGAAACTTTTTACATCACATAGTTTTCTCGCACGATAAATTATGAGTTGGCAAGATTAACCGGATGCGTCCGAAGTGCTAAATTCGTTTAACATAACTCTGCAGGGTGAAATTTGGTAGTATCAGAAAATTGCCGTACCTTTGCATCGTGATTCAAGAAAGGCTGCACCCCCAACCAGCAAGTAGACAATTAACATTAATTCAAGTAACATTTATATTAACCCTTTAATATTTTAATATCATGGAACAGAAAGGAACATTGAAGTATCGTAAGTTGCAGCGTACACCACAGAGCGGCGAGAACGCTGGTAAGAAAAAGTGGTATGCCACTGCGGTAACCGACCGCGAGGTGGATTTCGAGGGATTCGTATCCCACATCTCTGACCATGGTTCGCCTTACTCCCGAGGTACTATCCACGGTGTGCTGATGGATGCACTCGACCATCTGCAGGAGTTGATTCTCGACGGTAAGAGTGTGCGTCTCTCTGACCTCGGCCTGTTCTCCATCGGTATGACTTCGAAGGCGGAGGATACCAAGGAGAAGGTAACGGCTGCCAGCGTAGAGGGTGTACACCTGATTGTGAGAAACACAAAAAGCTGGAGCAACTCTGAGCTGCGCAAGAAGTGCAAGATTCAGGAGTACGGCGGCTATACCGGCACCGACGAGGGTGGCACCTCTGGTGGTACCTCAGGCGGCACTGAACAAGGCGGCGGCGCCAGCCAGGGCGGCGGCTCTCAGGATAACGGTGGCGGGCTTGAGTAAAGCTCTCGCCTGAGGCCAACCCCCGCAGGACCCGCCTAACGGGGGATGCGTCTCTCCCTAACGCCTGACGGAAGCTGGCGCATCCCCCTACCAAGTCAACATTCAACATTAAACATTAAAAAATAAACATTATGAAAGCAAGTACCTGGAAAACAATTTTGCAGATTGCAATCTCCTTCCTTACAGCCATCGCTACCACCCTCGGCATAACAAGCTGCAGCAGCCTTTAAAGGTAAAAAAGTAAAAAGCCCCGGTGCATCATGCATCGGGGCTTTTGCTTTATCTGCTTTTTCTTCGTTTATCGGATATCTCTTCCTTCCTGGCTGTATCCTTCGAGCATCTTCGGGCTGCTGATAGGCTTGCGCGAACAGTAGTCGAAATCTACCTTCTTGTAGCCCTGGCTGGAATGCCAGCGGATGGTAAGCTTCACCGTCTTGCCTTCGGTATCAGGCACGACTCCGTTCAGATTGAACGCTACGAGGGCATCGCGCCAGTAGTTCTGAGGGTCGCCATTAGCATTGTGGCGCAGCTCTACCTCGTAAGGATTATCTGGATTCACACCCCTAACGAGGTTGATGTAATGCACCTTCTGACCGCCCCAGAGAGCACGGAAACGGAGGGTGAGATAGCCATCTTCTGCCACCGTTACCCAGTCGCGCACGATGTCGACCATGTCGTCGCCATACTTCTCGCGGTTCTCGGTATCAGAACCGAGCGAAGGAACTGGCTTCTTGGTCAGGATGCTGTCTATCCAGTTGACGTGAATCACCTGGTTATACTTCTCGCTGTTCTCCGAGGTCTGGGAGTAGTTGACCAGGGCGCGAACCTCCTTACCGTCAAAGATGGTTGGTTTCAGGTTCTTGGCGAGCAGCGTGGTGTTGTCGTCGAGCTGCAGATAGCAGGCATCGCCACTCTTCTTCACGGTTACCAGTGCGTTAGGAAAAACGCGGTCCCAATCGGTATCGTTATCGTTATCGCACGACTGGAATGTGAGGCCCGACAGGAGCATCATCGCTGCCAGCCCGATCTTCTTGAAATCAATTTTTCTCATATATACTGTTCCTTTCTTTTTAAAATTTTTCTTCTTTCTGATAAGAAAATAAGAAAGGAACAGAAATCTTGCTTCTGATTTAGAAAAAGATTGTTAAAGCTCAAGTTAAAAATAATACGTGCAGCCGATGGTGGCAGCGCGATTGCCGAAGTGCTGACTCGCCATATCGTGGAAGCGGCCCTCGAGCGTCCAGTGCTTGCCCAGATTCTTGTATACCCCTACCTCGGCATAGAGATTAGCCGGGGTGTAGGGATCGCTGCGGCGACGGGTACACCAGATGAGGTTGCCCGTAAAGCGCCAGCCATCGGCCATTGTGAGCTGCGGTGCCAACTTGAACACGGCAAAATGATTATACTCCGCACTGCGCTGCTGAGCTTCCTCTGAAGGGGTTTCGCTGCGCTGCCAGAAGTAGTTGACTCCGGCTGTGAGGCGAAGGATGCCCTTGTGCCAGAAGGCGGTGGAGCCGATGCCGAGCGTATTGTCGTGGATGGCACTGAACAGGTGCTGGTGGATGTTCTTCACCGAGGTGCTGAGCACGAAGGCTGGGCGGCTGTAGGTATGCTTGAGCTCTACCACATTCGCCATGCTGTTGCCGATATCGGCGGTATAAACCGGCTGCCAGGAGCCCTCCATATCGCCCGCGGTTACGAAATCGCCAAACTCGGGATTGAAGATGCGGCGGCAGTAGGTGGCCTGCAGGGTATGACCCGGCGTGAAGCGGTAATAGGCGCTCGCCGAGTAGATATGGTTGCGCGTGGTATGCTTCCAGTGCTCTTCCGGCGCAATCTGCTTAGGACGGAAGTTGATGATGCGAAAACGGTCGCCTGCCATGAATCCCCACTTGCCGATGTTGTAATCCAGCTGGGCGTAGAAATCCTGGTAGTTGGAATGGTTGGTGTAACCGGCGACGCAGTTCTTCTCGATGGAGAGTCCGCCCTCGAAACCTGCCGTAATCCAGAGATCAGGGGTGATGACCGGAGTGGCGTATTCTACCACCATGAAGGGGTAGGTGGAGTGGTTCTGGTAGGGCGCAGTATGGGTTTCTTTCAGTGTACGTCCGTTGTCGCTGATATGCTCGGCACCGAGGGTAAAGAGGATGCTGGAGCCGTTGTCGGCGAGCGTGCTGGTATAGTCGGCCTGCAGATGATAGGCACGCACGTAATCGGCCGGGGTGTGGGTGAAATGGTTGCGGGTGTAGGTCTGCATCGCATCTATTTCGAGCACATCCTTCGCGGTAGGCGTCCAGAGCAGATTGAGTTTGGCGCCCTCGTGGGAGTAGTGGTTCACGGTGGTGCCTGAGATGCCCTGGTAGGCGTCCTTATCGCTGCTGGAGGTGCGCTGGAAGTTGCCTTCTACATGACTGAGCACGCGGAGTTTATCCTGCTGGCTGATGACGCTGACGATGCCTTTTGCGCCGCCGTAGGTATCACCGAAGAGTCCCCATCTGCCGGTGGTTCCGTTCTCCTTCTTGCGCAGTGTGATGTCGATGACTTTCTTCAGACTGCTGCATCCCTTCATCACTTCGGCGTTCTGGCACACCTTGATGGTTTCTATCTCCCGAGCCTTGAAATGGTGGAGGAAGGTGGCGTAATCGAGTCCGTATTCCTGGTTGTCGATACGGATGACGAACTTGCCGTAGAGGTTGGCGAATGAATCTCCGCCGATGATGTTGTTGCCGTCGAGTGAGATGACTTCCGGGCACATCATGAGCACATCGAGGAGTGATTCTTCGCCTGTGAGTTCCATTTCGGGAATATGCATGATGTATCTGTCGCCGATATGTTCTATCGGAGCGGCCTGTGTCTGGTAAGTAGTGCTGGCCATCGCGAGTGCGATGATGAGCAGGCTTTTCTTCGTACTGTTGTTTATCTTCATTTTTTTTCTAATTTATATTATTGGTAAAAAGGATTTCTTCGTGCCAAATTTATTTGCAAAGATAAGCAAAAAACGGGTAATAACGAAAAAATGGAGATTTTTTTATCGTTCAATGCGTAAAAAAGATGTCATTGCAGTAAGATACGCAAGTACGCCAGGCATTTCACCCTTCCTGCATTACGAAAAGAGGAGGGTGATGAGCGGGATGGTGATGATGCTGCCAACCGTGGTGATGAACGTCATCTCGGTGATGAGCGAAGGATTGCGGCCGTATTTCAGACAGAACATCGTGCCGAAACTCGCTACGGGCATCGCAATGACAACCGTATTGATGTCGTTGACCTGATCGCTTACACCACATACCTTGAACAGGAAATAAATGCTCAGAGGTACTACCACAAGACGCAAGAACGAGGAGAGGTATACCTTAGGACTGCCGATAATCTCCTTCACCGGCAACTTAGCCATCGAAGAACCGATAATCATCAGGGCTGCCGGAACTGTTATGTTGCCCACCATCGTTACCGGACGCGCAATGATATCAGGCGTATGAACCCCGAAGGCTACCAGGAGGGCGGCAACAAAGGCACCAAGAAGAGCCGGAGAAACCAGCACCTTAGGATTGAACTGCTTGACGCTGTATTCGCCCTTGATGAGCATGACACCTGCCGTAAAAATAAAAAAGGTGTTCGGCATGTTGAGCAGCGCGGCATAAAAAATGGCCTTCGGACCGAATATGCTTGAAACAATAGGGTAGCCGATGAAACCTACGTTGGCAAACATCAGCGCAAAACCTATCATGCCCTGGTCATCATGATTGCGAGTGATGAGACGCGGCACCCAGAAACCGAATACCAGCAAAAGGATGTAGGTAAGGAAACCTACGCCCAGGAGGGGAAGGATGAGCGTGCGGTCGGGCAGCTCATCGCCCATTACTGACGAGAGCACCAGCAGGGGACAGGTGATATCTACCACCATGCTGGATAGCTTCTTGTCAAACTTGTCGCCCATATATCCCAACTTGCAGGCGACGTAACCTAAAATCACGATGATGAAAAGTATCACCATCACTTCCAAATTCTCCATTTATCCTGAAAATCTATACCTTATATATATATATGTATGCCGGAATCCCGATATTCTCTCGGAATTTCCGGCAAACTTGGGTTAATCGATAAATCGCCTGGTAATATCTCCGTAGTTCTCGATGCGGCGGTCGCGGAGGAATGGCCACCAGCGGCGCACATTCTCGCTGTGCTTCAGGTCGATATCTACCACCAGGCTCTCTTCTTCCTGATCGCTGGCGCGGTAGTAGAGCTCGCCCTGAGGACCGGCTACGAAACTGCTGCCCCAGAACTGGATGCCCTCGGTCTGACCGCTAGGATCAGGCTCGAAACCTACGCGGTTTACGGCGATGACCGGCAATCCGTTGGCTACGGCATGGCCCCGCATCACGGTAGTCCACGCCTCGCGCTGGCGCTGCTGCTCTTCCTCGGTATCATAGGTAGCGTAGCCGATGGCGGTAGGATAGATGAGTATTTCGGCTCCCTGCAGCGCCATCAGACGGGCTGCTTCGGGATACCACTGGTCCCAGCAAACCAGCACGCCGAGCTTGCCTACAGAGGTCTGGATAGGGTGGAAACCGAGGTCGCCCGGAGTGAAATAGAACTTCTCGTAGTAGGCAGGATCGTCGGGGATGTGCATCTTGCGGTATTTTCCGGCTATGCTTCCATCCTTCTCCATCACTACCGCCGTATTGTGGTAGAGCCCCGGAGCGCGGCGCTCGAAGAGGGAGGTGACGATGACAACGCCGAGATCCTTGGCAAGCTTGCCGTAGAAATCGGTCGAAGGGCCCGGAATAGGCTCTGCCAGGTTGAAGAGGTCAACATCCTCTACCTGACAGAAATAGAGGGAGTTATGAAGCTCCTGAAGCACGATGAGCTCTGCGCCGCGATGGGCGAGGTCGATGATGCCTTCTGCCAGGCGCTGCTTGTTGTTGGCGATATCTGCCGTATTATGAAGTTGTAATAAACCGACGTTCATTTTTTACTTTTAATGTTAAATGTTTAATGTTTAATGTTAAATGTGGAATGTTGAGTCTCTGAGGGCTCCCTCGGGCAACTGCATGGTGATGCAGTGGATGCTGCCATGCTGGCGGATGATGGTCTGCGAATCTACGCCGATGATTTCGCGGTCGGGGAAGGCGAGCTGAATCTGCTTGCGTGCCTTCTCGTCCTTTTCCGGCTGATTGTAGGTGGGATAAATCACCGCCTTGTTCAGTATCAGGAAGTTGGCATAGGTGGCAGGCAGGCGGTCACCCTCGCTCTCAGGGTTGGTGGTGAGGCAGTCGCCCTCATCATAGATAGGGTCGGGCATCGGCAGTTTGAGCAAGCGGTAAGGGTATCCCTCCCAGGTGAAGAGGCCCTTGAGCTGCTTCTCCAGCGCCTGGAAGTCTTCATACTGCTTATCTTCCGGATTATCGCAGCCTACATATAATAAGGTGTCGTGTGGAGCCACTCTCACGATGGTGTCGATATGGCCGTCGGTATCATCGCCTATCAGATTGCCGTGATCCAGCCAGACGACTCTCTTGAGCTGGAAGAAAGTCTGCAGCAGATGGTCGATGCTGTCGTGGTCGAGCGGCTGGTTGCGGTGAGGCGCCAGCAGGCACTGTGAAGTGGTGAAGAGTGTACCCTTTCCGTCACTCTCGATGCTGCCTCCTTCGAGCACGAAGCCCTGGTGGTTCTCTATATCGGCATTGAAGGCTGCCTGATAGTATAGTTGCAGGGTGATGGCATTATCCTTCTCCCATCTGAACTTTTCGCCCCAGCCGTTGAACTTGAAGTCGAGTATGCGGTAAGGCACCATCCAGGTGTTCTGCTTTCTGCGCAGCACCATCGTGAGGGGTCCGTGGTCGCGCACCCAGGTATCATTGCTTTCTACCTCGTAGAGCAGCACGCGGCTCATCTGTTCGGCAGAGAGCTTTTTCTTGAGCTGGTATCGGGTGGCGGGCACATCGGGTGTAGCCACAAGCAGCTGCTCGTAGCGCGTGATGATATCTGCCAGTTCGAGATAAGTATCTGTAATTTCAGGCAGATACGGCTTCCAGTCGGTGCCGGCATGTGGCCAGGTGAGCATGATGGCGCTCTGTGGCTCCCATTCGGCAGGGAGTGCGAAATCGCAGGGTAATGTAGATTGATGCATAAGCTATACTATTTTTATGATACGATGTTCTAAACCAATTTATTATACTCTGTTCTTCATCGGGAACCTTTCCTTGGGGGACGGGCTCCGTTCTGCTTTTATGAAGTATGCTTGCAAAATTAATAAAAAATCTACAACTATCGGCTGTTTTTGTGAAATATTTTGCGCAAAAGCGAAACTTTGTATTAAAAAAGTTTAAACGGAGGGCTGTATGGAGATAAAATCGGGGAAAAATGAGTAACTTTGCAGTCTAAAAATAAAATATTGAATAGGAGCGTGAAAATAAAACAGGTAGTTGATGCCCTTGAACATTACGCGCCTCTGCCCTTGCAGGAAGGATATGATAATGCCGGCCTGCAAGTTGGATTGACAGAGGCGGTAGAAATGTCAGGGGCATTGTTGTGTCTTGACGTTACTGAAGCCGTGGTAGACGAGGCCATCCGGAAGGGATGTAACCTCATCGTGAGCCATCATCCGCTGATATTCCGCAAACTGGCGAGAATCTCGGACGAGAACTACGTGCAGCGTACCGTGCGCAAGGCGATTAAGAATGATATTACCATCGTGGCGATGCATACCAACATGGATGCGGCTGCGGGCGGCGTGAACTTCAAGATTGCCGAGAAACTGGGACTGCGAAACGTGCAGTTCTTTGCTGGCGAGAAGGAAGTGGACGGCGTGAAGGGCGGCGAGGGCGTCATCGGAGAGGTGGCTGAGGACCTGGCAGCCGACGACTTGGTGCTGATGCTCAAGGAGCGGTTTGGCGTGGAGTGCGTGCAGTGCAACCAGTTGCTTCGACGTCCTATCAGGAAGGTGGCACTCTGCGGTGGAGCAGGTGCTTTCTTGCTCGACGCAGCCATCAAGGCAGGTGCCGATGCCTTCATCACGGGCGAGATGAGCTATCACGAGTATTTCGGTCACGAACAGGAGATTCAGATCTGCGTCATCGGCCACTATCAGAGTGAGCAGTTTACGGGCGAAATCTTCCGCAGCATCATCCAGGAGAATTTCCCTGATGCCAAATGCTGCATCTCGGAGATAAATACGAATCCGATATTGTATTTATAGGTTGGAAGGGCGCAAGCCTCATTCAACATTCAACATTTAACATTCAACATTTAAAAAAATAAAGTTATGGCAAAGAAAGATCCTACAGATTTGACAGTGGAAGAGAAGTTGAAGGCTCTCTATCAGCTTCAGACCACTTTGTCTGCAATTGATGAAAAGCGTGCGTTGAGAGGTGAGTTGCCTCTCGAAGTTCAGGATTTGGAAGACGATATTGCTGGTCTTACCACCCGTATCGAGAAAATCCAGACCGATATTGAGCAGTTTGACCGCGCCATCGATCAGAAGCAGCACGAGATTGAGGAGGCTCAGGCTAGCGTGGAGCGTTATAAGAAGCAGCTCGAAATGGTTAGCAACAACCGCGAGTATGATACTTTGAGCAAGGAAATCGAGTTCCAGGAGCTGGAAATCGAACTTTGCAGCAAGAAAATCCGCGAGGCGCAGCAGACAATCAACGAGCGCCTGTACGACCTTCACAAGGCTGAGGACCAGAAGGCAGACCGCGAGAAGGGCTTGGTAATGAAGCGTTCTGAGCTCGAGTCAATCATGGCTGAAACCTGTGAGGAAGAGGAGAATTTGAAGGAGAAGGCATTCGAGCTCGAGAAGAAGATTGAACCACGTTTGCTCCAGAGCTTCAAGCGCATCCGTAATGGTGCCCGCAACGGTTTGGGTATCGTTTACGTGCAGCGTGATGCATGTGGCGGTTGCTTCAACAAGATTCCACCTCAGCGCCAGCTCGACATCAAGATGCACAAGAAGATTATCCCTTGTGAGTATTGCGGCCGTATCCTCATCGACCCGGAATTGGCTGGTGTTAAGATTGAGGCTCCTAAGACAGAGGAGAAGCCAAAGCGCAAGCGCGCTATCCGCAGAAGAAAGACTGAGGATGAAGATTAATCTTACTCCTCTCGCCGCTCTTTTCGGATGATAATCTTCTGATAAAGATACGATAAGAAACAATGAAGGCTCGCCAAAATTGCTTGGCGAGCCTTTATTTTTTTTTTTTCGTTTTCAGGCTGCTAGGACAATCTGTCTTAACTCCTTTAATCCTAATCTGGAACTTTTAATCCTAATCTGGAACCTAGAGTCCTCTAGCCTTGTAAATGCGGTCTTTGGCGTCGTTGATTTCCTGGAATTTCTTCTCGGCTGCACGGCGCACATCTTCGCCCAGTGCTGCTACCTTGTCAGGATGATGCTTGAGCGCCATCTTGCGGTAAGCGGCCTTCACCTCATCGTTTGAGGCGTCAGGACTGATGCCCAGAACACGGTAGGCATTATCCAGACTGCCTGTTGAAGAAGCCCCGCTCTCCAGGTTCAGCATCTGGTCTACATCCTCGGCAGAAAGCCCCATGTGGATGGCCATCTCCTTGAGCGCCTGAATCTCCTGAGGATTCACAATTCCATCGGCCTGGGCAATCATGACGAGGAAATTGAGCAACTGCAGGCGCTGCTCATACATCATGTTGGCACGTATCTGATGACAGCTGTCCTGTATCACCGAACGGTACTGCTGCATGCCCATCTGCTTCTGCTGTTCGAAGAGTTTGAGGAGAATTTCCTCGCCCTGCTGACTGGCTGCCTCGCCGAAATTCTGACGCAGGAAGCGGCGCACCATCTCCATCTCGGAATGCATGATTTTGCCATCTGCATTGATGATGTAGGAACTGAGCACCAACAGCGAGAACATGAAGGAGTTTCGCTCTCCCTCATAGCTCTGTTGGCGGCTGTAGCCCTGGTTGCCGAAACCCTGGCGGCCGTTGTGCTGCTGGCCGCTGTAGGCATCGTAGGCGTTGTTGTAATGGTGGTCGCCGTCGCGGTTTACCGCATCCAGTCCGTGCTCAAAGAGGGAACCGAGGGCATAGCCTGCCAGGGCTCCCAGCGGACCGGCTGTGATGAAACCGAGCACACCACCTATCCATTTACCTGCTGCCATCTTTTAGTTGTTGAAATAGTAGAGGAAAGAAGCGATGCCTGAGAGGGCTGGCTTGCGCTGACCTTCTATTTCGATGTCAAACTTGATGCTGGTCTTGCAGATGCCACGGATGTTCTGGATGTCGTGGAGAGTGGCTACCAGGCGCACGCGTGAACCGGTGATGACTGGCTGACCGAACTTCATCTTGTCCATGCCGTAGTTTACGAGCATCTTGAGGTTGTTTACCTCGATAATCTGCTGCCAGAGGTATGGGAGTACTGAGAGGGTGAGGTAACCGTGAGCGATGGTGCTGTGGTAAGGGCTCTCTACCTTGGCACGCTCTACGTCTACGTGGATCCACTGTGGGTCGAGTGTAGCGTCTGCGAACTTGTTGATACGGTCCTGGTCAATCTGCAACCAGTCTGATTCTCCTAACTTCTCACCGAGGTGAGATGCAAATTCCTCGTAGGAATTGATTACTAATTTTGCCATTTCTTATTTTTCTCTTTATTATAAATATTATTGTTTTCCTATTTTCCGTCTTCAGCTTCCAGCTTCCAACTATTAACTATAAACTTTTAACTCAATTCAGTCTCTTCTGAAAATATCGCGGGTGTAAACCTTTTCTGCCACATCATCCAGACACTTGTCATACCGGTTAGCGATGATGGCCTGGCTCTGCTGCTTGAAGGCATCCAGGTTGTTTACGATGCGGCTTCCGAAGAAGGTGGTTCCGTCTTTCAGCGTAGGCTCGTAGATGATAACCTGCGCGCCCTTTGCCTTGATGCGCTTCATCACGCCCTGTATGCTGCTCTGGCGGAAGTTGTCGCTGTTGCTCTTCATCGTGAGCCGGTATACGCCGATGGTGCAAGGCTTCTCTTCCTCCTCGCTGAAGTTGTTCTGGTTGGCATAATCGTAGTAGCCAGCCATGTTCAGCACGCGGTCGGCGATGAAATCCTTGCGGGTGCGGTTGCTCTCCACAATCGCCTGAATCAGGTTCTCAGGCACATCGGCATAGTTGGCGAGCAGCTGCTTGGTATCTTTCGGCAGACAGTAGCCGCCGTATCCGAAGGAAGGGTTGTTGTAGAAGGTGCCGATGCGAGGGTCCAAACCCACTCCGTCGATAATTGCCTTAGAGTCGAGGCCCTTCATTTCGGCGTAGGTATCCAGCTCGTTGAAGTAGCTCACGCGCAGGGCGAGGTAGGTGTTGGCGAAGAGTTTCACCGCCTCTGCCTCGGTAAGTCCCATGAACAGGGTTTCTATGTCTTGCTTGATGGCTCCCTCTTTCAGCAGTTCTGCAAAGGTGCGGGCTGCCTGGTCCAGTCGCTCGTCACCATTCGGTCTGCCTACGATGATGCGGCTCGGGTAGAGGTTGTCATAGAGTGCCTTGCTCTCGCGCAGGAATTCAGGAGCGAAGATGATGTTCTTGCTGCCCGTCTTCTGGCGGATGCTTTCGGTGTAGCCTACCGGAATGGTGCTCTTGATGACCATGATGGCATCGGGATTCACCTGCATCACCAGACGGATGACTTCTTCTACGTGCGAGGTGTCGAAGTAGTTTTTCACCGGATCATAGTTGGTTGGTGTGGCAATCACTACGAAGTTGGCATCCTTATAGGCTTCTTCTCCATCGGTTGTGGCTTTGAGGTTGAGTTCCTTTTCAGCCAGATATTTCTCTATGTATTCGTCCTGGATAGGCGAGCGGCGCGAGTTGATGAGCTCCACCTTTTCGGGTACCACGTCTACTGCCACCACCTCATGATGCTGGCTCAGCAGGGTAGCGATGCTCAGGCCTACATATCCTGTTCCGGCTACGGCGATTTTTATCTTTTTATTCTCCATTTCTTTCTGTTCTTTTAGGCAGTCTATACCTTAATATATATATTAGATGCAAAGATAGTATAAAAGGAGGAGACTACAAAATGAAAATGTTTTTTTTATTAAAAAATAACGCGAGAAGGGGGATGGGAGGAAAAGGAGTGCTCAAAAAGAGAGAGAGGAAAAGGGGCAGAAAAAGGCCTCCAAAATTCGCGAATTCTAAAACGGATGGCCGGTTGGGCGGAAATTCGCAAATTTTGAAGGCTGGGGAAGCTCTGTTTAAAAACTTCCGGACTATCCTCCGACGCTCTCATAATGTCAATAAATCGGAATAATCGGGAATGGTCTCAAAAAATACATATTTTTTACTTTCATAATCCATCTTGCAGATGTAATGCTCCAGCCCGTTGCTCACCACCAGAAAGTCGACATGGAGCAGAAGATTGTAAACCGAAATCTGGTCGAATACTTTCTGTGTGATGGGGATGTGAGGGGCTTTGTACTCGATGATCATGCGGGGCTGCAATTCACGGGAGTAGAGCACACTGTCGGCGCGCAGCACCTTGTCGCCACATTTCAGCTGGATTTCGTTGGCGAGCAACGAGGCAGGATACCCCTTGTGCTCGATGAGAAAATGAACGAAATGCTGGCGCACCCACTCTTCGGGAGTGAGCGTGATGAACTTCCGGCGCAGCACATCCAGTATCTGGGGATGCTGTTTTGAGCCCGAAACCTTGATGTCGAAAGATGGCAAATTTAAGCGAATCATTTTTCTGTACCTTATTACAATACTGCGTTAAATTAATATTTAATCGTCTGTAAATCAATAACTTATATTAAG